>Ga0209427_10000274_pt1 | contig 52335 bp, 58 predicted proteins | sample DeeMarSWOR136_30_FD_187465 | JGI IMG/M metagenome (GOLD analysis project Ga0209427, IMG submission 187465) | Marine sediment microbial communities from White Oak River estuary, North Carolina - WOR-1-36_30 (SPAdes) (version 2) | ecosystem: Environmental > Aquatic > Marine > Intertidal zone >...
TTTCCTTAGTTTAGGAAATATTAATTTGAGAAAGGAATTTGGTACAAGTCTATCTGGTAAACATGCTACATGACCATATGCTGTTAGACCATTATAGTTAGTCATGAGAGTTCTATCAGCAGTTAAAACGATATCCTTCATTATCTAATAGCATGTATAGATTATATATATATTTGATGTAATGAAAAAAACTTTTAGGAATTTCAAAGAATTAACCACAACAAAATATTTCAAAATTAAGTAATAACAAATTGTCTATTTATATAAGAAAAACTCAAAAGCAATTTCTAATTTAATTAATCTTGTCTTGATAAAATTTAAGGAGAAAATTACTTTATAAAATTTATGTATTGCCAAAATATAAATTTAGTTTTAACTTAAAAAATTAAATTAGGGTAATTTTTGATTGAGTTAATATAATTTGAATAAAAATATCTAAAAATATAAGATCAAAGGTTATTAAAAAATAATTAAACCCCTTTCTACCAACCACTGCACCTAACTTTTTCATGTCACTTACTTTTGCTTTTAAGAGTTTATATGATTGATAAAATGTGTATAACCATATCAATATAAATGGTATTAAAAAAACCAGTGTTAAGATAGTTCTAATAAAAAGTATAACACCAAGTATGCCTGATAAGAAAAACATTGCAAATGATATTCTTGCAGCATTTTTTTCACCAAATGATGTTGCATATGTTCTTACACCGCTTTTACGATCTCCTTCAGCGTCACATATTCCTTCTGCAAGATCGTGAGCATTATCTGTAAAATATATAAAAACTATTAAAAGTATCATGTTTTGAAATTCATAAATGCTTGTTGAAATATTTTCAAAAATTGGCATATTTATTATAAACTCAGCGGATTGTGGTAATGCTGTCCATATTGCTAGATATCCAAAAACTGCTACAATTATCCATTGCAATGGAGTAAAAATCTCTGAATATGCTGGTATTTTTACTTTTCTTTTTAAATATAGATTATGAAAAGTAACAAATAATGCTGCTGCACCGACTAACATAAAACACCAAAAATTTACTAGATATGAAAAAATAAATGTAGTAGCAGAGAAAATAAGAGCTATCCCAAAGAATTTTCTTTGTGTTATTCTACCAGATGGTATTGGACGATCAGGATGAGCGATATCATCGATATCAACATCTGTAATATCGTTCCAAATTAAGGCTGCAAAGAAACCTGAATAAAGAGCAAAAATAGAAAATATGATTATAGTAATTATAGAAAAATCATAGGTTTTTATTCCATATGCAAGCATAGGTACGCTTGCATACATAAAAATATAACTTATCATCTCATAAGCTGGAAGCGATCGCCAATGCGAAATGAAATCAAATGGTGCAAATATTAGCGAACTAATTTTTTTTGCCAGCTTTTTCCCTCCTTTCAATTTTTTTGGAAATTGTTTTAATTTTATATATTTTCTATTTGATTTCTAATGCTTCCATCCCAAATTATATTTCTTGAAATAATCTTTTTAGATTCTTCATTTATTTTATCTTTAATAATTTTTGGCATATGTTCATCTGGTATTTTTGCAGCCCATGCAGTCATCCTTCTTACAATCCACCAGGAATGTGTTAATTCATCTGCAAATGTTTTACTAAGAGGTGATATATTTTTCCATTGATGAAATCCCTTGGCCATACAGTTAAAACCATTATCATTAACTTCTTCTATATGACCACCATGCCATATCATATATTCTGGATGGGCTGTAGTTAAAATTATTCTTCCCTGATTTTCATTTGGATAAATCTCTGCAGTCATAGATGGTTTATTTGAGAAATTTAAATCAATAAGTCTCTCAGTTTTTTCCCAATCACCTGCTAGGAAAAAAGTATTTGAAATAACTTTTTTTAAGTTACTTTTTTCACTTTTAGTCATTTTTAATACTTTAATAAAAGCTTTTAATACACCTGTATTGCCTCCTATATATTTCCATGCATAAATTCTTGTTTTTTCATTTTCAGATAATTCTACTTTTGGATATCTTGCTAATACTTTAATTTCACGATCAGGTTTTTCAGGCAATATCAGAGCAGGTCCTCCCCACCATCTTATTCGTTCAGTTTCATTAGGATAATCAGAAAATATAGGGTTGTCTTTGTAAATTTGAAAATCTATTGGAACTCCAGCAGTATGAATTCTTACCCCATCAGTAGTTGTACCAGGGGCAAATGAAAAAACATATCCCATTGCTCCAATTCTTTCGGGATATTTTTTTTGATTATGATAAAAAATGGGAAATGCAAGGTCTTTATAATATGATGTGACACAAGAAGCACCAATGGAACTTTTATTATATTGTCGTTCAGCAAAAGTTTTAGGCTTTCTATCAGGACCAGTGCTTAGGTCAGTAATTAGTGCTGTTCCACCACATATTCCAACATAACCTCCGCCCTCCTTTATAAAATTGGTAATACTTTTTTTCCATAATCTTACTTCTCTAAAACTACCAAAACCTTTAACTATTGCCTGGCCATCGCCAACACCGCCCCCTGGAACTAGTAAAACATCGTAATTGGAAGTTTTTAATCTACCTTTATTAATGTCTTTATCAAATATGTAAGTAGTAGAGAATTTATATGAAATTTCATTTGAAGTCCATGTGTAACCATCCAAAATAACTGGAAAATAATGTTTACCTGAACCCCAACCAAGAGGTTCCTCTGCAAGTATTGCAACTCTTATAATCTTATGATTTGTATTATTTTTATTCATGTATCCAATCGCAAGTAAACAAATATTGTTTTTAACATTTATGTCATATTAAAAAAATCCGGTATTATTAATTCACACTATTAATAAAAAATGAAGATGTTTTATTAAAAGGATTGAAATTATAATTATAAGCCTTTTATCCAAAAAGTTTATTTATCTTCTAATTATTAATTAATAAAAAGGGAGAAAATTGAAAAAACTACAATTAATTTTTGGATTAATTATTCTATTTACGATTTTTTTAAGTGGATGCAATGGAAATTCAAATAACATGATTAGATTTATAGGTGAATGGGAAGGATATTCTTTATTTGAAAATACTACAATAGATGTAACTTTTACATTTTATAATGATAAAACAGCTAAGCAGATAAGTGATGGTTCCCATGTCCATTGGTTTGATTTCTATATAGATGATTCCTTTGTGTATCTTACATTAACAGATTTTCCAGAGGTAGGTCCAATAATTTATAACTATAAATTTTCAAATAATTATAATTCTTTGACTCTTACAAATGAAAGTATTGATACTATCATACTTACAAAACAATGAATAAAAATTGGTTAAAATCTTAATCTCCTCTTGTTTTTAATTTAAAAGGTTCGAATAGTAAGACATATGTCGGTTCAATACTTTTAGGACAGTGTTCTATTCCTTTTGGAATTACTGCCATTTGTCCTTCTGATAGTGTTATATCATTTTGTCCCTTTAATTGAATAATAAGTCTGCCTTTTAAAATATAAAAAAGTTCATCCTGAGAAGTATGTTTATGCCAGTGGAATTCCCCATTGATATAAGACATCCTTACAACTTGATCATTTAACAATGCGATATCAATTGGTATGCAGTGTTTACCACTGATTTCATCCATTTTATTTTTTAAATTTATCGTTGAAATCATAATTACCAAGTTAAGGATTTATTAGATTTATTAAATTGTTTCTGTAAGTTAAAAAAATTTAATTTCTACATTTAATAACCTTATAATTTACTCTTACGTACAGTATCAAGAGTAACACAATGAATTCCGCCTAAAAAGTATGAATTACGAAAGCTTATAGGAATGCATTTCAGTCCTTTTTTTTCTAGCTTTTTTATTAGATGTGTTTGAACCTTATCAACAATTACTGTGTTTGGATCAAGTGATAGTAGATTCATGCCAACCCATTCAGAGTGAATATTATTAAGATTTGTTTCAAAACCAAGCTTTAGGAGCTTTCTATAAATCTTTAAACGAACATTTCGGTGAAAATCAAGGATATCATGAGGGTATTGTTCAATCTTATCAATCCAGATTTTTTCCCATTTGTTAAATACAGTTGGACAATTTTTTTCATTTACTCGTTTAGCATTTAGTAAAACTAGCCCTGGTCTAAGACATATTACAGTTGAATCGATATGGCTGTCATGATATATCTGATCTGTTGTATGCACCCGATATCTCTTGCCTAAAACATTTTGTAACCAAATAGCCCCTAATTTATTACCAGAGCTTGATATCAAATATAGAAGATCTTTTCCCATGCGAACAATCGTTGCTGCCTCAAATAAGATTTCTTTTTCTAAAAGTTTTATGTTTTTATGATTATCTTTGTAGTAAGTAATCCTGTATTTATCTTTGAGTCTTGGATTTGGTGCAGAGATCCATTTACTGCCCTCTGTAAAATAATGATGAAAAATATTATAATATGCTTGTGACTCAAAATATCTATGTCTCTCTTGAGATGGAGCCTCAATTACGGTATCCCCAACAATTAAAAATAAATCTCTTGGATTATAGGCATGCTCTGCAGAGGCGTTAAAATAAGGTGTAGTAAAGATCCGATGTATTTCCTTTGTATCCGGTCTGTATATTTTTACACCAAAATCTTTGATTACATCAATTAAATCTTCTAAATCTTCAGTAGTTTCATCTAGAAATTTTTGCGGATATGCTTTATAGGCAAGTTGTTCGGCTTGTTCTAAAACTTTTTTAGAAACATTTTTTTTGAAAATAAGATTTGCACGAGCATAGGGTCTACCGATAATTACCTCTTTGAGCGTATCCCATTCATTATGACTATTTATTTTCATGTAATAAATCTCTTTAAAATTTTAAATGAAAGATAAAGAACGTTATCTGTAACAAAATGTAACATGAATAGATATAACAGAGTTATAAAAAATAAATAATTATTGATACATTTTATACCAAAAATTAGATTTTTTGAAATTTATTCTACCAAAATGATAATACTTATTATATGATTATGAGTATCTATTTTTCCAATTAAACAAAAATTTCAAAGAACAGATGTATAAATAAATTTATATAATCGGTAAGATTAAATAATATACCAAAAGGGAGGACAACTTCTGAATAAAAAAATCCTGATAATTGGTATATTACTCTTGTTTATTGGTTCATTTTTAACTCAAATGACATTTGGTTACAACATTAAAAATAATAATGAAAGAAAAACCCAGTCAAATGAATGGGTTCATCAAGAAGGATGGCCTGTTACAATTGAGGTTAACTATTCATATGATGCTCAAATTTATGATTTAGAAATTTGTGATATAGATAGAGATAATAATTTAGATGTTATTGTTACATATTCTCATTCTGATATAAAATCATATATTGATGCTTATGAACTAAATGGTTCTCAAAAGAAAAATTTAGGATTTCCCTTTTTATTACCAGGTAAGATACTTAGTGAGGTATCCATTGGTGATTTAGACAATGATGATTTTGTAGAAATTGTTACCAGTATCTCAATTTTTACTGATGAGTATCATACAACAATATACGTCTTTGAATACGATGGTGAAAAATTTGTTGAATCATGGCATTTTAAAGAAAGCAAAAAAAGTGGCGAGATCATCTATTCCCCATCACTAGGAGATATTGACGGCGATGGAGATTTGGAGATAATTTCAGGAAATCAAAGATTTGATGACCAATGGAAAAATATTGTTTATGCTTTGCATCATGATGGTACAATGGTCTCAGGCTGGCCGGTGACAAATAAATTTTATCTTGGAAGTTATTATGCAACTCCTGCAATAGGTGATATTGATAATGATGGTTTTTCAGAAGTTGTAGTTGGTTCATATTTTAAATATTTATATGCCTGGGATGGTGATGGGAATCGTGTCTCAGGCAATTGGCCTGTTTTTTTAAATGATGATGTACGCTCACATTCTCCTCAACTTGGTGATCTTGATGGTGATGGAGAAATTGAGGTTGTCCAGATTGGAGGAAGATATGGAAATATCACGATATTAGATGGCCAGGGTAATATTATTCAAACTTTATATCCAGATGTTGCAGATTATTGTTGTAATCCTGCATTAGGTGATATTGATATTGATGGTGATTTAGAGATTTTTGTAAATGTTGGTAACTTTATTTATGGTTGGCATCATGATGGACAAAAGATTGCCGGTGTTTGGCCTGTATTTATTGGTAATATTACTTGCAATGCTCGTACTTCAATAATTATTGGTGATGTAAATAATGATATTTTTCCTGATATAATTTTTATGTGTGAGAATTCAACAAATGGTTTTGATATTTTTTCTTATAATTCAAATGGTACAGAAATAGATGGATGGCCATATTCATTTGAAAAGGCAACTGATTTAAGGTCATCACCTACAATCATTGATATAGATAAAGATGGTGATTTGGAACTTGCATTTACATATATATATCGTGAAAATTATCCTTATCAAATTTGTAATTTAACAATTGATGTATTAGATCTTAGCGGTTCTTACAATATATCAACTATGCACTGGCCTATGTTTCAGCATGATTCCAAGCATACAGGCTTATATCTAAAACCTTTTAATAATCCACCAGAGAAACCAAGTATTGATGGTCCATTAAATGGAAAGGTGGGAACTGAATATTGCTTTTATGCCTATACAAACGATTCAGATAGTGACAATATCTCTTATCTCTTTGATTGGGGTGATGGCACTAGCAGCGGTTGGACAAACTATATGTATTCTGGAACATTGGTTAATAAGTCTCATAAATGGTTGTGGAAGGGTAATTATAATGTTATGGTAAAGGCAAAAGATAGTAATGCTGCTCAAAGTGATTGGGCAATACTGAAAGTCAATATGCCTAGATATAAAACTATTTTAAGTTCACCTTTTTTAAGGTTTTTAGAAAGATGTTTCTTTTTGAATAGATTGTTAAATATAATTATATAAAATATCGTAGTAAATATTCAAATTTAGAGTAAAGATAATCAAAAATTCAAAACTTATTTATATAAAAGACTTAAATAATAGATATACTATTTTGATTATTGGGGGAAGTTAAATGATTAAGAAAATCTTCAAACCTCTGGCTGTTGGAATATTATTATTACTTATCGGTATTGCTTTTCAACCTGCAGTATCAACAAATGAGCTAATAAAAGAGGAAATTAAACCAAATAAATATCTGTTTGAAACAATTAAAGAAATTATAAATAATCCTAAAATAAAAAATATATTTTCACAAATAGACCATAACGAAATAATTTATTCAAACAATTTTAAAAATTCAATTGTAAAAAGTCTAATTAAAAAACCTGGTCTAATAGCATCATTGTTTTTTGTTAGACCTGCAATTACAAATAATTATCTTACCACTGCTCATAACAAAGGAATTAATACAATAAACACACTTGGTGAAATTAAAACAAATGAGATTATCAATTTATTAAAGTCCTCAAAATCAGATGTCATTAATGATATGACAAATATAATCTTAAAAGATGAAGAATTATATCAAAATATTTTAAAACTCGAAACTACTAATTTCGAAATAAAACCTGATGATTCTTTTGCAACTACGCCAATTTTATGTATAGTTTTAACATCAATAACAGTCTTTTTTGTCATTGGCGCAATATTTTTTAAGGATATTTCTAAAATGTTTCCAGATGGTTCACAATTGCAAAGTATTCTGTTGAGTATGGTTAGTCCATTAATAGATATATCACTTATTTTTGCTTCAGTTGCATCGATATTTGGTTGCTGGGATGATTGGCCAGGTCCATAAAAAATAATTTATTATTTACCCAATAACCATAAAATACAATTTTTAGTGCAAAAATATTATTAAAAGATTTTATATACTAATATTCCTTTTTAATTATATATCGGGGAGGTAAAATATGAGAAAAAATGATTTAATTAAAAAAACCTTGATTCTCTGGATAATTATGTTATTTTTTTGTTCAACTTCTATTTCATTAAATGCAAATTTTATAAATAATAATTCAAAGAACAATGTAATTATTATTCCTCAATCAAGAGCAAACACAATTTATGTTGATGATGACAATACTGAAGGTCCTTGGGATGGAACAATAGATTACCCATATCAATATATTCAAGATGGTGTTGATAATGCAGTTGAGGGCGACACAGTATATGTTTTTAATGGTAATTACATTGAAAATGTATGGATTTATGCACCTATTAGTTTAGTAGGTGAAAACAGGGATGGTACTATAATTGATGCAAACTCAACTGGGAGCTGTCTAAACATTGAATCAGATAATGTTAATGTTAGTAAATTTACACTTAAAAACAGTGGAGATGAAGAATGGAATGATGCAGGAATTCATCTCGGATCATTTAACAATAATGCAGATTATTGTAGCATTATTGGAAATAAAATAATAGATAATTTTGATGGAATATATTCTTTTACACCAGGAAATAATCTTTTTCAACAAAATACAATTATGGATAACAGAAATATTGGTATAAATTTACATGGAAGTGGAGGAAATGGATATGTTAAAATTGTTAACAATACAATTGTTAATAACTCCTACTCAGGTATTTGTGTTTTTCATTCCTCCTTCAATAAAATTTATGAAAATCAAATTGATGGCAATGGGATTTATGGAATTTATATATATACTGAAGAAAATTCAATTTTCAAAAATATAATAAAAAACCACATTTATGGAATAAACAATTCTTATCCTAACAACCAGATATATATGAATAGTATAAAGAAAAATAACATCGGACTCATTAATTATAATAGCTTTTACAACACAATTAGAAATAATAATTTTATTGATAATAACAATCATGCTACTTTTGATATTACCCTTAGAAAATCAAATACTAATTGGTTTGGTAATTATTGGAAGGGTCACTCAGCAAACACGGCAAAAGTAATTGAGGGAAAAGCAACCACAAACATATGGCTATATATGATTTATCTTGCTTGGGAGAAATTATTAGGAACTCCTCCTTTTCCAAAACCTGAACTAGAAAAAGTCACAGCAGAGGAATATGACTGGTTCCCATCAAAGTCACCTTATGATATTCAAAATAATAGCTTTTATAGAGAAATAAGATGGATATAACTATAATTCCAATTTTGAATAAGAGTGATTGATATCTTTTTGTTTAATTTTATTTTTTTAATAATACGAAAACTGCGATGAAATGAGCGATGATTCCAATACCCCATCCAGCGGTTGTTGTAATAAACCAAGGGAAACCTTCTCCTTCTGTTATGTACCACCATTGAACATATATCAGAATGTTTACTAGGATGTATATGATAAAATGTATGTAAAATCCTCTTCTTTCTTTTGTAATCAGTTTCGTCTTTTCACCTAATCCTTCATCCTTTGCCATGATTCCTGGAATTTTTTATGTATATAAAATAATTGCTAAAAAGTAAAATTGTGGTATTTTTTTACTTGATTTTTTCAATTAAAAGATTTATATACTTATATGTCTTTTTAAATGTCTATAAAAGGGGTAATTTATGAGTAAAAAAATTCTAAACTTATTTGTTTTTATATTATTGATATTACCTGCTTTTTCAGTAATGGGGACCTCCAATCATTTTAATAATGAAATTAATAAAATTGATATGGGGTTAACAAATAGTAATATAACTATAACTCTAAAACCCATGCTCTTTTTTTTAGGTGTTAAGATCATAATAAAAAACAATGGTAAAGAAACATTAAATAGCATTGATTGGACTTTTAAAACATCTGGCGGTGTATTGATCCGCGGGGGAGAAGGCTCAGGTCTAAAGGATAAGATAAAGCCAAACAGACGTGCAATGATTCGACTTCTCCCGATTCCATTACTAAAAAAATCCAGCCCTGTTGGTATCGGTAGAGTTGAAATAGAGGCGACAGCGGAAGCATCAAATGGTGAATTTGTAAGAACAACTGCTGAAGCATTTGTAATTGGCAGAAAAACCTTATTTTTCAAAGATCAAGGAAATACAGCCAAATATAAGGTCACGTTTAATTCTACATGGAGTAAAGATACACATCCTGATGATTTTCCAAATAATCCACATTTTTCTGGTCTGATTGGGGCAAGTCACAATGAAAAAATTAGATTCTGGAGAGATGGAGAACTTGCATCACCAGGTATAAAAAATATGGCTGAAACTGGAAGTAAATCACCTCTTGATAAAGAGGTTTATAGCGCGATTATTCAGCGTAATGCCTTTAAGTTATTGTCAGGTGGTGGGATTGGTAGCTCACCAGGATCTGTAGAATTGATTTTCAAGGTTAGTGAAAAGTATCCTCTTGTATCATTGGTAAGTATGATAGCACCAAGCCCTGATTGGTTTGTCGGTGTTGATAGTCTTAATTTATTTGAAAATGGTTCCTTTATCAAGGAAAAAACAGTTGTTTTATATACTTATGATGCTGGAACTGATAGCGGAACAAATTACACCTCACCAGATGAACCAACTATACCACCAGTACCTATTTATATTATTGAAACAAGTCCATTCCTATATAATAACACAATTATCCCAGTTGGTACATTTACATTTAGTAAAATATAATTTAAGCAAGGTAGAAATATGAAACATATTAAAAAAATATTGGGAATTTTAATTCTATTTACAATTCTAACTGTACCTTCAATACTTGCTTATAATATAGAATTTCCATCAGAAATTTATCAGATAAACTCTAAAAAATTAGATGTTGAACTATCAAAAATAATGTTAACTGGTTATTGGAATCCAACTGGTCAGATGATTGCACGGTTTAGCAATGATACATTTCTTAATCCAGATGGATGGGAAGGTAAAAATTGGGAAGACCTTGGGTTTGATATCTATTCATTTTTTCCTAATCCTTTCGTATATAATGGTACTTTTGAGGTAGATTATCAAAGTACCTGGAATGATTTTTGGAATATAACAGAACAAATCAAACCTGTAGCAATTATTAGTTTTGGAGCTGGAGCAGGTCCTTGGGAAATTGAATTTAATGCACGTAACCTGTTTGCCTGGGCAAATGATTACAAACCACCTTACCAACCAACACCATCTCCTCCTGATGATACAGTTCCTGTTGGATTTATACGTCATTCAACTCTTCCAGTTCAAGAAATTGAGGATGCAGTAAATTTACAGACATCGGTAAATGCTTGGGTAGACTGGGATGATAATCCAGGAGCTTTCTTATGTGAATATATGGCCTATCTTGGTATGTGGTATCAATCCATTCATAAAAACGATTATATAAATCCATGTAAATCAGCAGGTTTTATTCATGTAAACAGTAATGTGAATTTATCAGATGCAATGGATGCAACAAACGTAACAATTCGTGAAACAATAAAATATCTAAATTGTCTGAAAAATCCTCCAAAAACTCCTGTAATTACTGGTTCAAGAATAGGAAAAGTCGGTGAAAATTTAGAATATAAGATTACCACAAATGACCCTGACTCTGATGAAATATTTTTATTTATCAATTGGGGTGATGGCCAGATAGAAAAATGGATTGGACCTTTTGATTCAGGGGAAAAAGTTAGCGTTACCTATAATTGGAGTCAATATGGCTTTTATGAAATAAAGGTTATTGCTAAAGATAGCTGTGGTGCTTTGAGTGATTGGGGAAATTTTTTAATCTTTATAACTAAAGAAAAAACGATCAATAAATCATATAATAAAAATTTAATTTTACAAAATCTTTAATTGAAAAATTTTTATTTTGAATATAATTTTTTTTAATTACAAATAATTGTTAATAAAGGAGATGTAAACGCACCGTGGCAAAATCAATCTAAAGGGTCTAGACGGTTTTGGGAAGCCTTAGACCGCCTCCCCCACAGACGTATTACACCTCCATTTAACAATTGTTAAAACTACTAAATAAACTTTTTGATAATTTTAAAATATTTAAAATAAAAAATAAAATTACTTCATTTAACTATAGATTTTAAATAAATTTTAACAAGCACTATATTTAAAAATAAAAAAGTTGTTTTCAGATTAATTATGAAAACAATAGGTCTTATCGGAGGCACTACTTGGCTGTCGACAATCGAATATTATAGAATAATTAACGAAACTGTTAAAGAAAAACTTGGAGGGGCTAATTCTGCTCACTGTATTTTATATTCTGTGAATTTTGATGAATTTATATTAAAACATGAAGGAAAATGGGATGAAATCACAGGTTTATTTATTGAGATAGCAAAAAGATTAGAACGATCTAATGCAGATTTTTTAGTAATTTGTGCAAATACCTTGCATAAAATTGCAGATGAAATTCAGGACAACATAAACATTCCGATACTTCATATCGTTGATGTTACTGCTGAAGAAATTTTAAAAAAAGGTTTGAAAAAGGTTGGTCTACTTGGAACTAAATATACAATGGAAGAAAATTTCTATAAAAAAAGATTAAAAGATAAATTCAACATTGAAACAATTGTTCCTGAAACAAAAGAAAGAAAAATTATACATAATATAATTATTGATGAACTAACCTATAAAATAATTAAGCAATCATCAAGAGATAAATACATTAAAATTATAAATAATCTGATATCAAGGGGTGCTGAGGGAATAATCTTAGGATGCACTGAGATTCCATTGTTAATCAAGGAAAAGGATATCAATACATTTATTTTTGATACAACAACTATTCATGCTAAAGCTGCTGTTGAATATGCCCTAAAATAATTTGATAACGCTTTTCCTTTTTCTAATCTGCATCTTCTACTAAAGGATTATTTCTAACCTTTTCATCAACAGAGTCGTCTATAATTTCTATATAAAAAGGATTTATATCTCCAGTATTTTTAACTTGTATCTTACCAAGTTTTTCTAGTTCTTTTAGCTCTTCTAAATATTTTAATGTCTTTTTTACTTTATCTACAATATCTTCAATTGTTGTAGAATCTCTATCGATTTCATCTATAAATTTTGAATGCCACCATATCATGTATGTTTTTGACATATTTTCCTTTCCCCCAGTAAAATCAAATTTTACTTTTTTATATAAAGCCAATCCTCTATTTTTAGCTTTTTATTAGTAAAATAGGAAAAACTATAAATAGTTAATGTTACATATATATAACAAAATGTTAGAAATATATAAAAAAAAGTTAAAAAAAAATAACAAAAGGTGAAAAAATGAAACATAAATTAGAAATCGTATTAGGAATAGGAATTGCAGTAATGGTTTTAGTATCCCTAGGTTTTTATATTTTGAATGCAGGAAATATTGAATTAACTGAATTTTTTTCAATATTTATAGCAATAATTTTGGTAGTATCTGCAATGTATATACTATGGGATAGAATAAAAAACATGAGAGAGGGATTTCCAGCTCATGATGAAAGATTAAAATTAACTAATTATAAAGCATGTTCCTATGGATTCATTGCATCAATTTGGAGTGCGGTAGGGGCTCCCCTTTTATCACTGATATTCTTTGACTACGAGCTCCCAGGAAATTATGTTACCGCAATAGTTGTTCTGTGTGGGGGACTTGCATTTATTATATCTTTTCTTTATTTAGCAAGGAAAGGAAATTAAATGAAACTTACAAGAGCGTCATATCCAATTTTTTTTGCAATTATTATATTTTCAGTTATAAGACCAACAATAGGAACATTTTCAGAGCAATTAGAAGAACAAATTTTTTTTCCTACATTAATTATTTTTATAGTTTTTTTAGCACTTGGTTTAATTCTTGCAATTATTGATAAAGAACTTTTTCATGTTGTTACAGATGAGCGTACAAAAAGAGTCGATCGGTCAGCAATATATTATTCATGGTGGTTTAGCATATTTTTCATAATACTTTTTGGAATTTATGCTTCAATTAAAAATTTTACAATAAATCAGTATGTATTTGTAATATCTTCAGAGATGATTATAACAATGCTCATATTTCATATGTACTTCAATTTTAAAGGTAAATTATAAGAGGGAGATTTAATGAAAACAAGAATCAAAGAACTAAGAGCCCGATATGATCTTACTCAAGAAGACCTTGCTAGAAAAGTAGGTGTAAGAAGGGAAACAATACTTTTCATTGAAAGAGGGGATTATAACCCCTCATTAAACCTTGCACATAATATTGCAAAAGTGTTACAGACAACAATTGATGAATTATTTATATTTGAGGATGAATAAAGATATAACAGCATTACTTTTATTAAAACAGTTAAATCTTATTTTTTTTATTAAACCTTAAAAACCAATATGAAATATTCTTAAAATTATGAGTGAAAAAGATGATGAAAAAGCACATAAAGCAATAAATGACCCAAAATTAATTGCTAAATTACTAGAAGATATATTATCAAAGGATGATGATGTACGATACCCTAGTTTCAAGACATTATTAAAGATAAGTGAGGACCATCCTGAGGTGCTATATCCAAGATGGGACTTCTTTGTAGATCTTATTTCAAGTTATAATTCTTATAAAAAATTGATAGGTCTTCGCCTTATTGCAAATCTTACAAAGGTTGATACAGAAAATAAGTTTGAAAAGATATTTTACATTTATTACAGGATCCTAAATGATAGTAGGACAATGACTGCGGGTCATATTGCAGGTAACTCTGGAAAAATTGCCAAGGCAAAACCCAATTTGCAAATGAAGATTACTGAAAAATTACTAAATATTGATAATACCCATACTGGAAGACAAAAAGAGCTGATAAAGGCATATGCAATTGAGGCATTTGATGAATATTATGAGGAAGTAAAAGATAAGAAAAAAATTAATGATTTTATAAAAAAGCAGCTTGATAGCGAAAGCCCAAAAACTAGAAAAAAAGCAAAAGAATTTTTAGAAAAATGGAATATAAAATAAAATGTTTAGGAAATAAAAAATCAAATAACTAATTTAAAAATGCTTGATAATATGAACAAATCATTTGACCAAGAGCTTATTGCGCCTTGTGGAATGAACTGTGGGATTTGCTTATCATACTTTGGCTATGCAGTCAATGGAAGAAAAAGAAAAAATCCTTGTACCGGATGTATAAAAAGGGATAAACAATGCGCTTTTGTAAAAAAACAATGTGATAAACTTCTGAATAAAAAAATCTCATACTGCTTTGAATGTAAAGATTTTCCATGTGAAAATCTAAAAAATCTTGATAGACGTTACAAGACAAAATATCAAATGAGCATGATTGAAAATTTAAAATATATTAAAAAAAATGGTATTGAAAAATTTGTTAAAAAAGAACGAGAAAGATGGAAATGCCCAAGCTGTGGCGGGGTAATTTGCGTTCATGATAAAAAATGCTATACATGCATGAAGTAAAAAAATATTATTTCTTTACTTTATAAACCAGCAAAACATGATCTTTATCAACAATTTTATTTTTAATAAGTTCCAAATCAATTTTACTTTTTTCAGATGTTTTATTTAAACTTTTTATTAAATTAGTATTACTTTTACCAACTATAATTGGTGATAATAAAATACTGATTTTATCAACAAGACCTTGTGAAAGTAAAATTGAGTTTAATGTTCCTCCGCTATCCATTCGTATTGCTCTTACATTATATCCATTATATATTTTTTCTAATGCCTGTTTGTAATCAACATGATCTTTTCCAGTTAAAATATAGTCATAATTCCGCTCCTTAAGATATTTTATATATGTAGTTGGAGTTTTTTTTGATATTAGAACAATTATGTCTTTGCAATACCCTGATTGTCTTATGACATGTAATTTATTTTGTAAAATGCCCCTGCTATCAGGAATAATCCAAAATGGCGTTTTATCATCTGATTTAACAATAGGTTTTTCAAGATCTGATTTATTTTCAGGAGGAATTTTTTCATAAAACATCTTAAGGCCTGCTTTAGCAGTATTTGATCCAACCAAAACAGCATCATGTTTGTAACTTCCTGCGATTTCATAATATTTTTCAATATTTGGATCAAATCCTGTAAGAGAACCGTTTAAACTTACAACATTATGTATAATTATTTTTGGCAGCATCTATTTTTATTCCTATTTTTTATTGTATAATACAAAATTTTGTATAGTTTTTGGTTTAAGATAATATTTAAAAAAGGTAAACTATTGTAAAGTTACGATGTGATGGGATTGAAAAAAATATTTGTAATCAGCACAGGACTCATAATTATTTTAATGCTTATAATAACAGCATATTTAGTATTAGATTGGGATTTGAATTTAAAATCCGAAGAAGAAAAAGATGATACAAATGAATATACAATTAATCCACTTTTATGGAGGATAGAAGGGGATAATCCTTCCTATTTATTTGGTACAGTTCATCTTGCAGATGAAAGCGTTTTAACTCTACCTGATGTTGTGTTTGAAGCAGTAAATGAAGTTGATGCTGTTTATACAGAAGTTAAGATGGATCAAGAAACACAGATTTTAACCGATCAGCTCTCAAAACTTTCAGGTGGTCAAACACTTGAAGATTTGTTACCAAAAGATGTCGCCAATCGACTTGATTCTTATTTAAAGTCTAAAGGAATCTCATTAACCTTGTTATCACAATATAAGATATGGGTAATCACATCTACACTAATACTACTTGATGAAATTATTAATTTATTAAATAATCCTACGTTAGATCAGTATATTTGGAATATTGCAACGTCAAGCGGAAAATATACAGATGGAATTGAGACGATACAGGAACAAATTGGAATCTTTGATAGTTTTTCAATTGAGGAACAATTAGATATGCTAAACAAGACCCTGGATGAACTTGAAAATTATGATAATATTGGAAAAAGTTTAACAGAGGATATGCTGAATGCTTATATTGATGGTGACCTTGATATTTTACAGGACTTAATGCTCTCAGGAATTGACAAAAATGATGAGTTTGATATGAAGTTTTTTAATAAATCAATAATTGATAGAAATCTCAATATGACAAAGCGAATTAAACAACTTATAACTAACAATCAAGATACACAATATTTCTTTACCATTGGTGCGGCTCATTATTATGGCGAATATGGGTTAGTTGCACTTCTTGAAGATGAAGGTTATACAGTTACTCGTGTTGAATTTAATGAATGTGACAGTTGTGATATCGATGAAACAAGGATAAACGAAAGATGTTATGAACCCTATGTAACCAAATAAACAAAACTTATTTAAATTAACATTTGTTAATAATTAGATGTCGGAGGCAAAAATATGAGAAAAATTTTGTTAGTTAGTATAATGATAACGATGCTGATAGTTCCAATAGCCGGAGCGTCTGATATATCATCAATTAGTAATAATGTAACAGAACAAAAAAATGTTTCAAATCAAGAATATACACATTCGGTTTTTGTTGAAGCATGTACCCAGACATGGTGTCCACCTTGTGCAACGGCAGCTGCAGTGATGAATGAAATTTATAAAAGTGGAGAATACGACTTTCATTATGTAGCTTTAGTATCTGATATGAATACTGCTGCTAGAATAAGAACTAATGAACTTAATGTAAAATATATACCTGATTATGTTTTTGATGGAAACTTTACAAGATATGTAGGATCTGGAGGACTTCCTGGTGAATACACAAACAGACTGAACCTTTGTGGTGCAAGAGAGGTAGCAAATGTTAGTTTAGATGTCAGTGTAAAATGGCTTGGGCTAGGAACACTTAAGATAAGTGTTACAGTTAAAAGCAATGACGATGAAGACTATTATGGATACATTAGAACATATATTGTTGAAAAGGAATCTAGATGGGATACCAATTCCGGTGATCCTTATCATCAAGCAGTAATTGGAATGCCAATTAATCGTCATCTATCTTTAATAAAAAGTGAAGTTCAACCACTTGCAAATTCATATAGTTTTGAAGTTACCTGGCCTGGTGGACTATTAGGCTTTGGTGACATCAAGAAGGATAATATCGAAGTAGTAGCAGCTGTTTATAACTCAGATACAGGTTTTGTAGATCAATCAGCAGCATCAGAACCAACTAGTGTGTCTGTTAATTACAAATCATTTAGTTTTGTAAATCTAAATATATTTAGAAATATCCTAGAAAACTTACTAAAGTGGTTGTAACTATATAACTTTATAAAAATTCAATAGAAATTAGAGCTATTATATAAAAGATTAAAAGTAGTATTTGCATTTTTTTTTACTTATTAGATTCACATAGATTGTAAAGAACATTTGATGCCCTGAGTAAATCACCTTTTTTAACAACACATATCATTTCTGGAGGACAAGTCATAAATTCAACAATATTAATATCATTTATTGCAAGTTCATTGGCTATTGCTGCAAGAATCCCAGGTGTTGTTTGCATTTCAGGATGAATATATATGTTTATTTCTGCTAATCCTTTTTCTTTTGAAATAATCTTATTTTTTGGAAACAAATCAATTACTTTATTCATGTTTTTTTCATCAATTAAAAGACGTATTGATTCATTTGCCTGAGTAACCCTAAGAACGTCACCATGAACATATTTAATAATACCAAAAAGCTTTGGTAGAAGAACTTGCACCTCATCATCTTTAATAAGGGATATTTCAGATAAATTACTCTTCGTAGAAACGTTTATCGTCTGACCAAGTATCTTGTATGCATTATCAAAAATATCTTCATTCATATCTAGTTTATATCTGCGTATTGCACTAATTACTGCATCAAGATTAGCATCTATCTTTTTTTTATTGATTATATATCTAGCTAATGCACTTACATTGATTAGTTCCCTATTCATTTCTCTTCTAATACTAGGATTGTTATCAAGTATTTTCCAAACCTCATGAACAATATTTGTCATAAAAAGCAGATATTTGTTATAATATAAATATTTTAGCTATTTTTGTCAATTATTATATTAATCTCTTTTTATATTCTGATATAAAAAATGATGGTGATAAATAAATGGGTAAAAAAATAATGATAGCGATAATAATAATTATTATTACGTTAATACCTACATCGTTACCTGTAAATTCAACTCAATTATCAAACAATCTTATTAGTGAAAAAAATATCTATATTTATAATAATAATGAGATTGAGCCATTAGATCAATATAAAGAAATTTTTACTTTTATTGATGCTTATGTTTATGGATTTAATCTAAAGGGAATTGGCCCCTTTTATTATATAGAATTGTGGGGAGTAGATTGTACAATTGATATTCAAGGTTATAGGTATCCATTATTTCCTATTGTTGACTCCCATTTTGTTGTTAGTGCTGACCATGTTATTGCTCCTAACTTTATTGGTATTTATTACCCAGTTACTGTTGATACATATAGCGTTATAGGTATTGCATTAGGTAATATAGAATGGGATTGATAGATTGAAGAAATTATAAATATTTGGTATTATTGATTTTTTTATTGGATTTGCATTTATTCCAAGTTTCAATATTATAAGTATTAATAATGATATTAAAAAATAAGCAGAGGATAAAATTCACACAAAATACCGGATCAAATAGATACAATTCCTAATTCTTTCATTTTATTATAATTATCAGGATGGCTCTTAAAATATTTGTGAACAGGTTCAAGAACCTTATTTATGTATTTTGTTGTAGCATTTTTTAGATCTAACGGATGTAAATCCCTAAGAAATGCATCTTCAAGTTCTGCATAAGATTTAAACTCTAGATTTCCACCAAATTTCTCAGGTCTATCAATTTTAAAACATTCAGTACTTAGACCTGGGAAAATTACAAATTTACAGATCTCAAGGATAGGGTTTCCCTCAACTTGTCTTTCTGGACAAAAAGCCTTATTTATCTTCTTTTTCACACTATCAGGTTCATCATGAATGGAAATCATAGAATCAGGTTTGCTCTTGCTCATCTTCATCTCAATTGCATTCATTCGACCACCTGCCTGTAAACCAGTAAGCAAAGGTGTATGAATTGCAACAGGTGATTTCTTTCCTAATTTTTTTGAAACATCTCTGGCAAGCATATGCGCATGTCTTTGATCCATGCCTCCATATGCAACATCAACATCTAGATAAAAAATATCTGAAACTTGCATTGCAGGATAAAATAATTTAGAAAGATCCTTTTCAGCCTCATCTGCATCTCTTCCCATGATATCCATTGCTCTTTTGATACGCGCAACTGAGGTTGCTTTTGAGGTTCTTAAAACAAGCTCCCAATAATTTGGATCACTTACATAGTCACTTGCATAGACAAATTTTATCTTTGATGTGTCAACGCCCATTGCGGCAAAACAATCCTCCATATATTTTCCACATAGCTTGATTTTTTCAATATCACCACCAAGCTTATCATTTATATAAGCATGCCAATCTGCAAGAAGAACTGTAAAATCAAAACCACATTCAATAAAATCTTTAATTTTATTTGTGCATATTTGCCAACCCACATGAACGCTTCCAGAGGGTTCAAAACCGATGTATCCCTTTGGTCTATCTTTACTTAGTGCCTTTTTTAGTTCATCAGGTGTTACGATTTCTTCAATATTTGCAGTTATCTTTTCAAATTTGTCCATAGTATCTTATCTCTCAATCTTTTTGACGACTCTATCTATAATTTTTTCAGTAGCTCCAAGATAATTCTCGGGTTTCAATGAATTATTAATTTCGGTTTCTGTAAGTAGCTTTAATTTTTTATTTTCCTCAATAAAAGCTTCTTTTAAAGTTCTATTTTGTGAAACTGCTTTTAAAGATGTTTTTCTCATAAGTTCATGTGCATCTCCTCGTCCCATCCCTTTTCCAATTAGACTTGTCATAAGTGACTCAGCCATAGGAAGTCCTTTTGAGATTTCAAGATTCTTCTTCATTTTTTCAGGAAAAACCTTTAGGTTTTTAAAAACAGTAAGGGTCTGATAAACAATCCAATCAGTTAGAATTATCGAATGCGGGATTATAAAACGCTCAGATGAAGAGTTGCAGAGGTCGCGTTCATGCCACTGAATTGCATTTTCATAGGTAGGGGTTGCAAAACCACGAACAACTCTTGAAAGACCACAGATTTGTTCACAGGTAATAGGATTTCTCTTATGAGGCATTGTTGATGAGCCAACCTGTTTTTTTGCTTCAAATGCCTCTGCTACCTCTCCGATTTCATCTCTTTGAAGATTACGAATTTCTGTTGCAAATTTTTCCATACTAGTTGAAATATTACATAAAACTCCAATCAGCTCGTTATACCTATCACGACAAACAATCTGAGTTGAGACATCTTCTGCACCAAGTTTTAACTCTCTTAGCATTTCTTGCTGTAGCTTTATAGCATTTTTACCAAGAGCAGCACCAGTTCCAACTGCGCCAGTTAGTTTTCCAACCAGCAGTCTACTTTTACATTCAAATAACCTTTCAAGATGCCTTTCAACTTCCATTGCATATCCTGCCATTTTAAGACCAAAGGTAATTGGAATTGTATGCTGACCATGGGTTCTACCTACCATTACGGTTTTTTTATGTTTCTTTGCAAGACCAACAAATGTGTTTCTAAGTTCCTTTAGACCTTTTCTTACAAATTCAGTTGAATCAGCGAATTGAAGGGCGTTAGCTGTATCAACGATATCATAGCTTGTTGCTCCAAGATGAATATATTTTCCAGCCCCACCAGTGCATTGTTCAGCAAGTGCTCGTGTGACAGCCATAATGTCATGTTTGGTTTCTGCTTCAATTTTATTAACTCTTTCTACCTTTACATAATTTATTGATGCTTTCTTTGAAATTTCATCAGAAGCGCTTTTTGGAATATTACCAATTTTTGCATGAGCACGGGCAAGTGCTGCTTCTACATCAAGTAGATATTGAAGACGACGAGTTTCACCAAAGATTTCTTTTAATTCCTTTCTACCATAACGATAATCAATTGGACAAACTGGATCATTCATAATTTCACAATCCGGAAAACAGATATTACTTAATGTTTTTTTCTACTTGGATTTAATTTATATATAAAAAATTGTTATGGGCTTTAGAACTATGAGGAAGATAAATGAAAAATAAAAAAGATCCACAACCGCCAGGCTGGACAGTAACATTATCAATTGGAATGGGCGTAGGATGGTTGATGTTTCTTTTAATATGGCTTGCCTTTTTTGCAGGTGATTATAGTATATATCAAAACATTGCTATTATCCTTATTTCAATTTTATTGGTCTTTATAATACTAGGAGGATCATGGGCTTCATGGGGATTAAAACAAATACCTGAAGAGGGTAAGGAAGTTATGAAAATGGCGGGATTTACATCAAGAATTGTTATGTCAATAGTTGTACCGTTTATACTGTTTATATTTTGGATAATATGGTTCTTCTTCTATGCTGAAGACTTTAATGTATATCAAAATATTGCAATTTTCCTTGTATCACTTCTTGCTTTAGGCGGTGTTTTAGGTGGAGCCTGGGCCTCATGGGGAATGAAACACAAAAAAAAATTGGAAGAAATCGGTAAACAATGTCAAGATGATGATTAATTAATTGATAATTCTAACTTTAAACTTTCAAGGTTTATACCGCCATATTGTGTTCTACTGATCTCTTTATCCTCATCTAAAATCCGATAAGTAAAGCCAGCATCTTTAATATGATTTAGATAATCATTTTTTAACAATGCTCCGCCTACACAACCTGCAATTAATTCTTCATTGCTTCTTTGCTGCTTTGTTAATTCCTCAAGCAACACAATATCAGAAACATACATCTTTCCAGTTTTTTTCAAAACTCTGAAAGCTTCCTTAAAAACTTTTGATTTATCAGGTGCAAGGTTAATTACACAATTGCTAATTATCACATCGATTGATTCATTTTCAATTGGTAAATTTTCAATATCTCCAAGTCGAAATTCTACATTTTTATAACCATATTTTTTAGCAAGCCCTCTTGACTTATCTATCATATCTTCTGTAAAATCTACACCAATTACCTTTCCTGTATCACCTACTTTTTTTGCTGCAATAAATGCATCAAAACCTGCACCAGATCCTAGATCTAAGACGATATCTCCCTCCTTTAGATTAGCATATGCTGTTGGATTTCCACATCCAAGACCAAGATTTGCTTCAGATGTAATAGCAATTTCTTCATCTGTATATCCAATTGATTTTGCTATCTCTTTATCATTTTTCAAAGAACTGCAACAATTACAGCGATCTCCCTTTGCAATTTCACTGTAGCTTTCTTTAACTATTTTTTTAATATCTTTTTTATCCATATCAATCATCTTATAATACAATCAATTATATCAATACACCGACGTGTCTGTTTAACATCATGAACACGAACAATATCAGCACCATTTACAACAGCAACACATGCAGCTGCTAGGCTTCCTTCAAGTCTTTCTGTGACTGGTAAGGGTTTCTCAACACCGCAAATATTACCGATAAATGTTTTTCTTGAAGCTCCAACAATTATAGGATAACCAAGCTTTTTTAGCTCAGCTAAACGCTTGATTATCTCACAGTTATCTTCAATTCCTTTACCTGTTCTTTTTCCAAAACCAAGACCTGGGTCTATTATTATATTTTCTTTTTTAATATCACAGGAAATAGCATAATTTGTCCTTTTTTTAAGAAAACTGGTTATCTCTTTTACCACATCATCATAAAGCGGTTTTATTTGCATATTTCGTGGACTTCCCTTCATATGCATAAGACAAACAGGAACTTCATATTCAGCAATAATATTTGCAAGAAGCATATCACCTTGAAGTGCTGTTACATCATTGATCATATTTGCACCAATTTCAAGTGCCTTTTCAGCTATTTTTGATTTATAGGTATCAACTGAAATTGGAACCTTTATTTTTTTAACAAGTTCTTCTATAACAGGAATCACCCGGTTCATTTCCTCATCAATTGAAACAGGTTTTGAACCTGGACGTGTTGATTCACCCCCGATATCAATGATATCTGCACCTTCTTTCTCCATTTCAATTGCATGATCTACTGCAGAGTCAATTGAAAAATATTCCCCTCCATCTGAAAAAGAGTCTGGTGTAACATTTAGAGTACCCATGATAATAGTTTGTTTACCAATTTTAAAATTTTTATTTCCTATTCTTAATAATCTCATTTGATATCCTTCAATAAAATAGAAAGCTCTTTTGAAATATTTTTAAGTCGATTATAATGTCTATTTAGTTTGATAATAAGCTCATTTAGTTGTTTTAGAGTTCCGATTATTAAAATATCACCACTTTCTTTAAAAAGTTTAAAAGTATCTTTTGGTACAGCTACCTCTCCACCAATTGATAGCATATCCTGTTTTATGATAACAGCATCTTGTAAAACGACATTTTCAAGTTTAATTACTTTCAAAATTGCCTTGGGAGCCATTATCTCTATACTTTGAGGATCACTTCCAATATCTTTTATAGCCCTTTTTGCATCTTGAATAGTTTTTATATCTATTACATGGGGATTATAAACAGTCACAAAAACTGATAATGATGTTTTTATATATCAAATATTTGCAGAAAAATTATAATTTTTATTTTTTAGTTGTTTTTTTATTACTATTTTTAGTTTTTTCCTTTTTCTCTCTTGCTCTTTTTACTTTTAAAGGCAGATATAAAATGTAAAATATGCAAAAGAACCATATATTTGCAACAATAATTATAACATAAGGATGCCATCCTTGAAAATAATGTATAACAGCCATACCGCAAGCAATTACTAGTGCAATTATTACATATATGAAAATTAGCTCTTTTTCACTTCGATTTTCAAACATTATTTTATAAATATCCTATTTTCACTATTAACATTTTTGGAAATTTTTTTAATAAAAAATAATGAATTTGTATTTTATGAAAATTTTTTATAAGAAAATAAAAGATAATTTTCACCTATTATATTTTGGAATTATAATGAGATATTTTTACTTATATATCTAAAATCTTATCTATATTTGAAAATTTAATAAAAATATTAATATATGTCATAACTGTTAACAATGTTAATAAAAAATAATAGGGAGGTATTAAAAAAATGAAAAAACTATTAAAAGGAGCAGTAGTTTTGCTGATTACAGTCGCTCTATTTTTATCAGTATCTGTAACAGCAAAAACAAACGACATGGAAACACTACAAGCATCATCACCAAACCAAATAAAACCAAGCAGCATTATAAATCCATATGTAGAAAACAACATGGGTCCTATTATTTGGGATAATGGAGCACCATCAGCAAATGCAAATTTGTATTCCTCACAATTTGATGAATGCTATCCATTTGTATCACAGGTAGCTGACGACTTCATCTTTGAAGAAGACATTGAAGTCTGGGACGTTCACTGGTGGGGCGGTTTCTGGAATGGAGACCCTTTTGACCCAGTTGATTTCTGGATATATTTCTATAAAGATGATGGAACTGGTGGAGCACCAACTGGCGGTGGAATGCCTGATCCTTCTCCAACAGCAGTAGCATCATATTTCTTCGCGGGAGTTTCAGGGACACTTGACCCAACAAGCGGTCTTTATGAATATGAAGTAATTCTAGATCCACCGTTTCTTGCTACAGCATCTGAGCATTACTGGATAGTTATTCAGGCTGATTTCTGTTATCCACCACAATGGGGTTGGGCAAATACCGATGGAATAACGCTTTCATCAGCAGTACAAGGATTCCCACTTATAGGTACCCCCTTCTGGACAGTAATAGACCCTGAAGTTGATATGGCATGGTACCTAACTGGAGAGGGTGAACCTTGTGAACCAGGCATCGACGTTGAGAAATATGTTTTGGATTTAAATGGAGAATGGGTTGATGCTGATACAGAAGATACAGCACTGGATTTACCAATTTGCCATGATGGACAATTTAAGATTGTAATAAAAAACACTGGTGATTGTGCTTTAATAAATATCATTGTCAAAGATATGATGCATGATAGCCTAAAATATACAGGTGCGGATCCAGAACCATTAAATGTAGAACATATTGGAACAGAATGGGTCATGGATTGGATGTTTCCTGGACCATTAGCACCAGGTGCAACAATTGAAATTTTTGTTAACTTCCATGTCGAAGGACCGGAATGTAGCAGAGATTACAACCATGTAATTGTTGAGGGATTCTGTGAAGAATGTCCTGGTGATATAGTACAGGATGAAGACTGGTGTTGGGTACACGCATACAAAAAATCAAAAGACCTAAGTATGCCGTTCTTAAAGTTCCTACAGAGCCATCCAAATATTTTCCCACTACTGCAAAAACTACTAAAGACATTAGGACTATAAACATAGTTCCTATCTCTTTTTTTTTATTTTTTCATCCTAGCTTTTTTCAGTCTGATATTTACAGAGTGAAAAAGTATTAGTGCAAAAAATAAAGCAAGAAAAGAAAGTCCAAAATGAATGTATATAGACTGAGTGTAAATAAACAACATTATCTGAATGATACCAATACACAAAATTATACTTAAAAATACAAATATCAATTTTTTAACACTCCATCTTGCAAACATAACAAAAAATGATTATAAAAATACAAGTTTTAACATTTTTGGAAATAATCTTTTGCTTCCCCAACAGTAAAAAGAGAACCAGTAATACAAATAAGGTCCTTTTTTGTTGCTACATTTATTGCATGATCAACTGCAGATGAAACATCATCTTTAATGATAACATCCTTTTTATTAATCATCTCTTTAAGTTTTAAAGGGTCGCATGCTCTTTTATTTTTAGATTTTGTTAAAACAATTATATCTGAAATTGGAGTAATTATATCAAGCATCTCTTGAACATTTTTATCTGCAAGAATTCCAATAACAATTATTAATTTTTCATAATTAAAATCATCAACCAAAGTATTTTTTAGCACTTCCATTGCAGCGATATTATGAGCCCCGTCAAGTATTACAATTGGTTCAAAACTAACAATTTCCATTCTGCCAATAATAAATGCTTTTTCAATTCCCTTTGCGATACTTTCTTCAGTTATATATACACCGTTCATCTGAAGAATTTCTATTGTTGCAATAGTTATTGCTATATTTTCACCTTGAAACTTACCAGCCATTTTTGTTTTAACATTATAATTTTTTAACAAACCATTGATTAAAAACTCATGCCAAATAGGACCTCCCTGAATTTTTTCCCAAGAGCTTTTATCAATGACAGTTATCTGTGTCTTTTTTTCTTTAGTTATTTTTTTTATAACATCCAAAGATTTACCATTTGCAGCTGTAATTATTGGTACATCTTTTTTTATAATACCTGCTTTTTCAAAAGCGATTTCCTCAATTTTTTTACCAAGTCTATCTTGGTGGTCAAAACTTACATTTGTAATTACAGAAACCATTGGTTTAACAATGTTTGTTGCATCAAATCTCCCACCAAGCCCTACCTCAATAATTGCATAATCTACTTTTTTATCATTAAAATATTGAAAAGCAATTGCGGTAACTATTTCAAAAAAGGTTGGAATATTTTTGTTTTTAATCATTTCATCTATTATAGGTTTTATTTTTTCAACTAAAACAACAATATCATCTTTTGAAATTTCATCTCCATCTATTAAAAATCTTTCAGAAAATCTTTGAAGGTGAGGAGATAAATAAACTCCAACTTTATAACCATTAAGGGTTATAATTGATTGTAAGAATGTACAAACAGAACCTTTTCCATTTGTTCCACCTATATGAATTATTTTAAGGTTGTCTTGAGGATTTCCAAGTTTTTTACAAATATAATTGATTCTTTCTAAACCAAGCTTTATACCAAATTTTTCAAAAGAATAAAGCCAATCAATTGATTTCTCATAGTTCATAATATTTAGTAACCTTCTGGGTAAAGCACATCAGGAATTATTTCGTATTTATCTTTCCAGCTATCCCCTTTCTTAATCTTTACTGTTCTGCCTTTAATTGTTAGTCTTTTCTCTGCAAAGAGCTGAACAGTTCTTGGAAGTATCTGATGTTCAACTTCAAGTATACGATTGGCAAGTTTATCCTTGTCATCATTAGGCATGACCTTTACTGCTGCCTGTAGAATTATTGGTCCATGATCCATTTGTTCATCCATAAAATGAGTAGTACAACCAGCTATTTTTACTCCATACTCTAGAGCATCCCCTTGACCATTTATTCCTTTAAAGGACGGAAGAAGCGCAGGATGAATGTTTATAAGCTTACCATACCATTTTTTTACAAAACAAGAAGATAAAATTCTCATATATCCTGCTCCAACAACAAGTTCAACTTTATACTTTTCAAGCATCTTATCAATTTCTTTGTCATGGTCAATGCTTTCTTTTCCTCTTGGATCTATAAAAAACGCATTAATATTATTCTTTTTAGCTCTAACAAGTGCAAAACAATCCTTTTTATCACTAATTACAACCACGACTTCTGCATCAATCATACCTTTTTTTGATGCATCAATTATACTTTGTAGGTCTGTTCCTCCTCCAGATGCTAAAACACCAACTTTTAATTTATTAACCATAAGTTCACATTCTACCAAATATCTGGCTTTATTTAAACAATTTTTCTATCTCTTTTAATGAAGCATTAGTTTTAAAACCAGTCTGACTAAAATGAGTTTTACATACTTCATAGTTATCATTTTTTAATTTATCAAAAACATCTTTCATTTTAGGAGGAGATTTTTTTAAATTAGATGCCAAACCATTTGTTGTATAAAAATAATTAGGTAAATCTGATTCATCCTCAAGTAAATTAAGTAACTTCCATGACTCATTTTTTGTGTTAAGCTTTTTTTCAAAAAGAAGGGTTCTTAATTCCTTGATAAACATTTTATCTTGTAATTTTCCATTCCAAAGCGGTCCGATATCCTTTTTTGTTTTTTCAATACCAATTTGTTCATTTGATTTTATAATTGAGTAATTTTTCATTGAAATATTTGCTCTACTTACTCCATTAATTATCTGAATATATACTCTAAAATAATGATCAGTTGAATAACAAATCAATGGTTTGATTCCTTTATTATAAATACCCGCGGTTCTACAGATAAAACCAATAAGAATTCTTAGGCCGATTTCTTTCATAACAATTGAATGAAAGGGTATTGCTCCATAACGTCTTAAACAAACCTTTGGATAAGAACCACAAAGAGTTGCAGTATCAGTTGCTGTGCAGGCAAGAATTCCAAAATTATTGATACTTCGAATTGCAGAATCAATAAAATAAACGGGTGAACCGAAAGGATCAATATCAATATAATCAAATCTACTTTCTGATAGTAACGAGTTGAGATTACAATTAAGCGCGATAGTATTTTTTAGTTTTAATTTCTCAAGATTTTTTTCAATAAGAATATAAGCATCTGGATTCCAATCATTTACAGTTACATCAAAATCTCCATTGAGTTCATTTGCAAATCTAATTCCTCTGATACCTGATGCAGATAGACCATCAAGGAATTTAATCTGCTTCTTGTTATAATTAATAAACCATTGACCTACAATTATAGATATATCACGATTCAGTTCCATAGACGGATTGTAAAAAGGGACTTTTTCTTTTGAACCAGGACCTTTTTTTGATTCTTTATTTTTATATACTAAAATATTTGTTTTACCTTCGGTAATGTTTTCAAAAGAAATGTTTTTATTCATATTAAAACAAAGGTGGTAACTTTTCTTCCATTATCTTTTCAATTTTGTATGGAAGTAAATTTCTATTAACTGGTGTTACTTCTAAAATTCTTATATCATCGCGCCTACGAACATCTTGTAAAAGAGGGGTTCTTGATTTCTTATGAAGTGTAACCATTATCGGCTTATCGGAATCCAAAGCCTCAACAACCATCTCACAGAACTTCTCAGATAGCATCTCCATTTTGCCGATCTCATCAATTACAATAATGTTTACCTCATCATCAGTAATTGCTTTTTCAATAGCTGGGACACCAACTGTTTCCAAAGCATTTTTGTCAACACCGTACTTACCTACTTTTTCTTTATGTTCAAAATCAATATGTGCAAAAACTTTCCGTTCTTTGGTTTGCCAGTCAGTAACGTAAAAACCTACTCTTTTCTTCTTTTCAATAATAGGTTCTGTTATCATCCCTTCGACAACATATCCATGTTCTTCAAGAGATTTAATTATTTTAAGTAAAGTATCTGTTTTGCCAACACTAGGCATACCAGTGATACCAATCTTTGGTATATCGTCCATAAACAGCGATAGGTAATGTATTTTCTACGGTTAAATATTTCTACGTTTTGATAATTTATAAAATGTTGATTTAAGGTATAGAAATATTAAAAATATAGGTTGTTAATTGTTTTAATTAGAGATAAGAGACAATTCTTAGCACACATTTTATATACCTCTAGTTAGATGTGAATATATAAATAGGGAGGAAAAGAAAAATGCAAAATAAATTTTTTAAAAAAGGATTGGTAGTTGGGATAATTATAATATTGATAGGAGTTAGTGTTGCTTCATCCACTGGCAGGATAAATTTAGCAATATTAAAAACAACTGGAAATGATGGTAGTTTACTTGGTTATGTTAATGATACATCTGGAAATCCTATAGAGGGAGCTTTGATAAGGGTTCATTTTCATGAGACATATGAAGAAGATTATAGTGATGAAGATGGTTACTATCATGTCTTTAATATTCCAATTTGCTATTGTATGAAGAATGCTACTTGTTCAAAAGAAGGTTATAAAACAGATTGGGAGTTGCTTAGTATCGCTGAAAATACTACTCATGATTTTGTTTTGACTTCTGGTAATAATCCACCAAATAAACCTGTAGTAGACGGTCCATCATCACCTAAAATGGGAGTAACATATGATTATACATTTTATACTACTGACCCAGAGGATGATAATGTATCCTATTATATCGATTGGGGTGATGGGATTATCGAGGATTGGATTGGTCCATTTACATCTGGCGAAACAATAGCAGTAAGTCATGCCTGGTATGAATCTGGTTGGTATACACTAAGATGTAAAGCAAAAGACCACCCGTATGAAGATGAGAGTGATTGGTTAGAAAGAACCTTTAAAGTACCACCCAAAAGTAAAGAAAATGCTATCTCTAAAACATCTAATAGTAAAGTAAATTGCCCTGAATGTCAATCTAATGATAAGACACATTTAGCAGAGAAATTAATTACCCGATTAGAGAAGAATAAAGTATTATCAAATGTAATTAACTTGAAAAATTCAGATGATAGACCGATATGTATTCTATTAGATAAGATATGTAAAAATCTAGAGGAGGTATATATTTCTTTACATGAGATTGCGGATAGTTTTCCTGATGGTTCAATACCTAAAGATATTCTTGAAGAGACTGCCCATATAATTTTAGTATATTTCTATGCACGCATAAAGGGCATTTGGGCTTTTACTTTTAATTGTGGTGAATTATCTGTTGCTTAATGATTACTAATCTCAATGGAAAGATAATATACCATTAGAGCAAAAGTAAAGGATGATTTTAGAGATGGTCCATGGACTGAGTTTGAGATAAAAATGCCTCTAGGTAAATCAATTCAAAATACATTGATCTTACAATATATAGAGCATTTTCTCTTGCTAAAACAGTTATTTATTTTTTTTCATAAATTTTGAGTAGATTGGACTGCCTATAGCATATATTAAAATTGCTGATAGCAGAAGCATGGGAGCTATTTTGTAGTAATTACTATAAAAAATAAGTGAAAGGACAATAAGAATTGCTGCAATTGCGTTTATTTTGATACCCGGTTTTATAAAAATAATATCTGAGGCCATTGCTGCTCCAATAATTATTACAGCAGGTAGTAAAAAGATGAAATCGACTTCAAACCACGCAATTATTACCAATATAATTGTGCTAACTGATGCTGGTAGTCCAATAAAAAATTTATCCTCCTTCATTATATGAAAAGAAGCAAGTCTAATTATTCCAAAAGATAAAAACAAAATCAGTGCAAATAAAAGATAAATGTATCTATAAACATTAAAAACATCCAAATTTGTGTATATATAATAAATAAAGCAGGCTGGTGCAATAACAAGAGATGTCATATCAGCCATTGATTCTAGATACTCACCAAGATTACTTTTCCTAGTTTTTCTAGCAACGATTCCATCAAACCCATCAGCAAGTAAAGCAAGAAAAATAAATGTAAACGATGCCCTTGTTTGAAAATATCCACAGGTTCCAATACCTGAAAATAAAAATAGTATTGCAAGAACTCCAAATATCGCATTTGTTATTGATATTGCATCTGCAATTGATAAAAGCCTAATCATTGATTTCTGCAATTGTTGTTTCCCCCGCTTTAACAATATCACCAACTCTAACACATATCTTACTTAATTTTTTAGTTGGTAAATAAACATCTACACGTGAACCAAATTTTATAATTCCAATCCTTTCACCCTTTTTCATTTTATCTCCGATTTTGATGTATGGAAAAATTCGACGTGCTATAGTTCCAGCTATTTGAATAACCTTAAGAGTTCCTATTTTGGTATCAATAATTGTTATTACTCTCTCATTTTTTTCAGATTCTTTTTTAAAAGCAGGTAAGTGAAATCCTTTTTTATGAGTTATATTTTTTACAGTTCCATCTAAGGATAATCTGTTTACATGAACATTATGCAAGTTCATGAATGTAGAAATCATTGTACAATTTCCAATATCATCATCCTTTACGTCAGTAATTTCCCTAATCTTCCCATCAGCACTTGCAACAACTCCTTTTCCAATAATTCTGTCAGGATCTCTGAAAAAGATAAGAAATAGAACTGTTTTTAACAATAACAATACACCAAAAAACAAGAATATATATTTAAGCAAAGTTTGATTAGTAATAAAAATTAATACAAAAAAAACTAAACATGCAAAAAATGATGCGACTATTAAGGATTTCGAACCTCGGGCAATCTTCATTTTACTTTCTTCCCAAAAATTTTTTTAATAAAATTTTCTAAAGGACCATTTCTATTTTTTAGATCTATTAGACAGTTAATCTCATCCATAATTTCAGGAATTATTTTAATTAAAATCAAAAGTAGAATAATAAGAGTTATCAATGCACCAATCTTTGCTACAGCATTATGTGCTATGTTAAAATCGGTAATGTTGTTACCAACAAGAAAACATACAAGTGCGTTTCTCATAAAATTAAGAATATAAACTGGAATTACTGTAATTACAAGTCCAATGATTTTTCTTTTTACATCCACCTTTTGCAATGGCAGTATAATACCTACAAAAATAACCATTGCCTGAACAGCAGTGCAAGCAAATATAAGATAAATAATTGAATCCTTATAAATGATATTTAGCTTTTCTTCACCACCAACAATAACAGTTTCACCAGTAACAAGTTCAAGAAACTGCCCACTGTGTGCAGCAACAACTTGTCTTAACCAAAGTTCAAATGGAGTTCTCTCAACTCCAAAATAAATTATCCCCGCGATAAATGCTGCTCCTGCAATCCAATTTAAACAGCTGATTTCTTCATTTCTATTAGATGATATCCATTCATGATAAGCAATATAAGATAAAGCGTATACTCCAACTATACAAAGTGCAGCATTAAATATATCTCCACCTTCAGATATATAAAGTGTTGCTGGCTGGGTTGACCAGTATAATGCAAATACCAACCATCCATATACCTTCAACTTTTTTCCAATACTTTTCTTATTTAAAAAAAATCCAGCCCCAAGTAAAACCAGGGATATTACAATTAATACATGAATAAAAATAAAAACATTATCAGGAGGATATGGCGTTGGATTAATAATATATCCAAAAATAAGCATCAAAGTTGGAATTATAATAAACAATGAAGCAATTGAAAGATCCTCACCGGTTTTACTGCTCTTCTTCATGTTGATTCTAACCTACAATAAGGATTTTCTTTAAATTGATTATGATTATTCTCCCCAGTAAGATTTGGTGACATCTTTTTTAAAAGCAACTTTGATTAAAGCTTTTACAAGCCTGAGATCCCTTCTGATAAATCCCTGAACTATCTGATCTATTAAATATGAGAATCTGACATAAAACTCCTTATGAGCCCTTTGGGCATAGGCATCAATTATTTCTTTTGGATAATTACCAAGATTTCGCGCTGAATCTGCAAAAACAAGATATTCATCACGAGTAATTTTTCCATCCTTAATTGCTTCTTCCCACAGAGGTGAACCTGCTCCATATTCAAGAACAAAAAATGCTACAAGGTCAAGTGGTAAGGATTTTGCAAGATTAATGGAATCTTCAAAGTGTTTCTGTGTTTCAATTGGTGCACCTAAAATAAAAGTTCCATATGTATAAAATCCCATTTTTCTGCTCATATTTACTGCTTTTTTGATTTGAGAGATAGTTGTCTTTTTATTATAAAAGTCAAGGACTTCTTGATTACCACCATCTATTCCAAAAGCAATTACCTTAAAACCTGCTTTTTTCATCTTTCTAAAAAGTTTTTCATCTGCAGAGTTTACCCTTGCCTCCGCCCACATCTCAATATCCAGTTTTTCTTTTATTACCCCATCCATTATCTTATCTGCTCTTTTTTTGTCCACTAAAAAATTGTCATCTACAAAGAGAACGGTTCTGTAGCCTTCCTCTTTTATTTGTTTCAGTTCATCGATCACATTTTCAGCGGATCTTTGTCGAAAGGTATTCATACCAAAAAAATTCCTTTGGCAAAATCTACAACTCATAGGGCATCCCCTGCTGGATAACATAGATGTAACCTTTCCTTTACCCACTTTTGAACCAAAGAGATATCCATACTCATTATCTTTTATAAGATGTCTTGCTGGAAAAGGGATTTTGTCAAGGTTTTTGACCATTGTAGGTTTTTTTCCGTGCTTAATTTTTTTATTTTCAAAAAAATATATACCCTGGATATCTTTCAATTTAGATTTTCCTTGAATTGACTCTGCGATTTTATCAATTGTTGTTTCTGCTTCTCCAACAATTGCGATATCTGCATTGCATTCCTTCAAACTTTTTTCAGGATATAATGTGATATGTGGTCCGCCAATGACAAGGGGAATATCCTTATCTATTTCCTTTATAAAATTACAGATATCAATTGATTCCTTCAAATTAAATCCAGTTATTGAAATTCCAACGGCATCAGAATTTTTCAAAACATTTGTAAGTTTTTGTTTATCAAATTTTTCTGACCAATAGTCAATGACTTCTGCCTTATTCCCGGCTATCTCCAAACATGAACTAAGATAAAGAATACCTAAAGGAGGAGAAAAGGGATCAGAAGGCATATGTTGCATGCCAGTAGCCCAGGTTCCACCTGGATAAATGAATTGTAACTTCATAACATTTAGATTAATTCAATAGAAACTAAGCAAGTCCAAGCATCTCAAGAATTGATGGCCAGCCTAAGCCGTCAGGCGGTGGGGCCATTGTCAATCCATCGTATAATACAAGTATCAAACCAAGCAGGGCAATGAGTGTGATCCACACCCAATATGTGTATACTATCTGATCTATTTTCAAACGTGCAACTGCAACTCTGATAAGTGAGACTGAAAATACTATTACTATTAGCACTTTTATCAAGTAAAATACAATGTCAACAGCGTATGCCGGGTAACTTCCTGCTTCTATGCCTATAAAATTTGATAAATTGTATGGGAAGAACAATGCAACAATAATTGATGCCATTACAATTGTTTTTACACTATCCATCAAATAAAAGATACCAAGGTTTCTACCAGAATATTCAACAAGTAGACCACCACCTATCTCTGTTTCTGCTTCAGGTGCATCGAATGGTATTTTTGATAGTTCCGCAGGTGTAACAATAATTAAGGCAATTAACAGAATTATAAAACCGATAAATCCAAGTGGTCCAACTATCCCCCATATTGGAATTGATGTAATTGTTGAAAGTGCAAAAGGGTTTGCTGCCTCATTTATCGTTAGCTTCCATGCAAATGTCACAATTATTATTGCAAGTGGGAACTCATAGGCAATCATTGTGACCATTTCCCTTTGGGCACCAACTGTTGCATATGGCGAACCTGACGCAAAACCACCAATAACAAGTGCAAGTGATGGGATTATCAACAGATATAATATCAAGATTAGATCTCCAAATCCTGCAGCTAGTGGTTGAAAACCTCCAATTGGTAAATAGAGTAGTATTGATATTGTTGCTATCAGACCAACAAGAGGAGCTAAATGAAAAACCCAGGGAATAGCATTTTCAGGAACAATATTTTCCTTTGTAAAGAGCTTTCTTATATCCCAAAAAGGCTGTCTTAACGGTGGACCAATCCTGCCCTGCATATGGGCAGATATCTTTCGGTCTATACCCTTATATATAAGTCCAAAAATGATACCAAATGCAGTTAGCCCAATTGTACCTATTATCATTATAAGAGCAACTCTTATTGTCTCTTGAAGATCTATCAATTAAATCACCCCAATAATTAGAAACATTACACCAAGTATTATGACAAACCAAAGTATGTAGTCACTGGCATTACCGGTATGCATTTTTTCAAGACTGCCATATAGCCATTTAAGCGACTCTAGAAAACCCCAATAAACGTTACTTCCACCTATATGCATTTTTTCTTTCTCAAGTTCTGGATTACCTGATAAAAAAACCTTAGCCTGTTCAGTTTTTTCTTTAAATCCTTTCTTACCAAAACCGCGAATAATGTAGATTATTAGATAGGCAATTACTATAACAATGCCCCAAATCAAAGGATTCCAAAGGCTCCAGTCCTGTATCTTTAATGTTTTCAGCAGGGTTTCAAAAGGTATCATGGTATTACACCTCCAATATAGGCAGAATAATTAGTGATTGCCTGTGTTGCAGGTTGAATGATATTATCAATTATTATACTTGGGAAAAGTCCAATAAAAATGATGATACATGCAATTATGCCCATAGCAAGCAGCATACTTCTTGGCGCTTCTTTTGCATCCTTTAAGCTCGGGATTTTAGGTCCAAGAAATACAGAATGAAATACCTTAACAAACACTGCTAAAAGTAGTATACTACAAAGTATTGCAATAATTCCAATAATTGGGTTTAATTGATATGTTGATTCATAGATTATTAACTTTGATGAAAAACCATTCATAGGTGGCATACCTGCTACGGCAAGAAGACCAATTAAGAAAAATACAGTTGTATATTTCATGTTCCTTGCAAGTCCACCTAATTTGTTCAAATTTGTTTCCTTTGTCACAAGATAAACTGCTCCTGCAACCAAAAACAATAGACCGATATCAAGCGCATCATTCATAATATGAAAAATACTCCCGGTTAAAGCAGTATTTGAATATTCATTGAATCCAATCTGACCTTCGTTTATAACTTTTGAGGCAAGTCTAACGCCCAAACCAAGCAGCATGTAACCTATTTCAGCTAGTGCTGCAAAGGCAATAAGTCTTTTCAGATCATTTTGCTTAAGAGCCATTAGAACTCCTATAAGCATTGTTAATATTGCCAAAAGAACAAGGAACCAGCCTATGGAATTGATGTTTGTTACAGAATCAACAACAGCTGGACTGATATTACTAATCGTTTTGCCATAAACAGAAAATGTCATCCTAAATATTCCATATAAGCTTGCTTGAGTTGCTCCTACCAAGATAAGAGTAACAGATGAAGGTGCTCTACCGTAAGCATCGGGTAGCCACATATGCATTGGAACAATACCTGCCTTCATTGCAAGTCCAGCAATTAGTAAGGCCAGTGCGATTTTATCAAGCATGTTATATTGTATGGAGTTTGCTAGAACTGCCATGTTCAAGGCATTGTATTGACTGTAAAGAATGCCTATTGCAAATAATATGAAAAGCGCACCTACCGCACTTATCACTATATATTTGAACCCTGCATCAATTGCCTTTCCACTATTTGTATAAAATGCAATTAATGCACAGGCCGATATCGAGGTTATCTCAATAAAGACAAAGAAGTTGAACATATCGCCAGTAAGAATCATTCCAAACATACCAGCTATCATGAGAAGATACAGTGTGTAATATTTGTCTTGGCCGGTATGTTCTTTTACATAAGACCATGAGTAGATAACACCTGCCAATGCAAGAACTGCTGCAATAATTGCCATGAATGCATTTAATCCATCGACTTCAAAAAGTATCCTAATTGCAAATGATGATTCACTACCCATAATTGTGGTAGGTCCTCCCCCAAAAACATATGTCTGGATTCCATCTGATAATACACCTGGCGCAAGTTTTGTACCTTCAAGAGCAAAAAGATTATATGATAGCATAAACACAAGAATCGTTGTGATAAGAACGATAAATATGGCAAATACGTTTCTTAGTTTTTCATTGATTTTACTAACAAGAGGTGTTAAAAAAGCACCAAGTAAAGGAATTGCCACAATAAATGCAGGAGAATGAAATAATAGCCCTTCTATGATGTTCATTCTTCTTCCCTCCCTATTTTTCTAACATCTAAGGTTCCATATATCTTATAGATATGGATTACAAGTGACAACATTAGTGCAAGAACTGCAACACCAATGACAATACTTGTAAGTGTCAAAGCATGAGGCACCGGTAGGGACATAATCCCACCAGGTGATGCTGTGTAAATAGGTGCGGTACTGCCTTTTCTATAAGCAAGAGTTATAAGGAAAAGATTCACTCCACATTCAATAAAGGTTATACCGATTACGATTTTGATAAGATTTCTCTTAAATAAAACGGCATAAAGTCCAATAAGAATTAATGCAACTACTGCAATGTAAGGAAAATTAAATATCATTTTTGTTTCTCCCCCTTAAGCCTTGTTGCATATGCCATGACAAGCACGATTACAAACAAACCTGCTATTACTTTGAGTCCAACTGCAAAATTCATCAATGGAATGACTCCTGCTGTGTTTATGTTAGACAGTCCCTTACCTATTTCATTAAAGATTGGCACTACATTTTGATTCAACAGGAAATTTTTAAAAAAACTTTCATTGTAACTTGAATATAAGAAAACTAATAATACACCGAGGAAACCAAGACTGATAAATCCTATTGCTCCAAGGCTTTCAAGAATAGAAAGATGTTTTTCCTTTACTTTTCTCATCGTCCAAACTGATCCATAGGCAACAAGAATCATTGCACATCCTGATGCAACAACTGCACCACCCTGAAAACCTCCACCAGGTGTTAGGTGTCCATGAGCAATAACATATAGACCATATATGGTAATAATTGGAAATGCAATGTTAGAAATTGTTTTAACAATTCTAGACATCATTTTTTTAACCTCCTGAACAGCAGTATCACGCCTGCCACAGCAGTAAATAAAACAGTTGCCTCACCAAGTGTATCAAAACCTCGATAATCAAAAACTACTGAAGTAACACCATTATCAGCACCAGTTTCAATTTGTGTATTATCGATAATATATTGGTCCATTTCCGGGTTGTTTTCCTCATCAAACTCCCCAAATGGATGAACTAAAAGAGCACTAAAGAATAGAAAAATAGCAATAAGTGCAAAAAATGCTACTGCTACAACATTTCTTGATGACATTAGGCTTCCTCCTCCCGACGGGTTGCCCTAATTGAAATGATAAGAATAGCAGTTGTAAGACAAGCACCAATACCTGCCTCAGCAATTGCTACATCTGGTGCCTGTAATATGTAAAACTCAAGTGATAATAATAAACTCATAGCTGCAACTGCAATTGCAGCAGCAACAAGGTCTTTGAAAACAATAGCAAAAGCTGATGCAATAATGATTAAAATCGGAACAACAATATGAGCAATATCTGTAAGCATCTCAACAACCATTATCACTTCGCCTCCTTTTTCTGAATTTTTGCTTTTTTCTCCATTCCTTCAAGATGATCAACTACTGCTCTAACAGGTTTAACTCCACTTCTATGTGAGGCACGAGCAAGAGCATGAGCACCAGTTGGATTAGTAATTAAAATTGCAATTAATGCACCTGCCGTATGAATAGCAAGCATAGAATATTCTGAATCTCCTTGAATCCATAATTTCAAACCAAGAAGAATAACTGATCCACATATGAAAATTGAGCCAAAAGTAGTACATTTTGTTCCCGCATGAAGTCTAGTATAAACATCTGGGAATCGCAATAGGCCAACGCCTGCTAATAGATTAAAAAATACTCCAATTGCAAGAAAAATATATATGATAATATCTACTATTTGCGATAACATCTAAAACTCTCCTCCTTCCAGATATTTTGCAATATAAAGCGTGGATATGTATGATAACAAGGCATAAATGATTGCTACATCAATGTAAATTACATTTTTAGTAGCTGCACCAAAGACAATCATGCTAACGATAACAATAGTGTTTATTGTATCAAGCCCAACAACCCTATCAGGTGCTGTTGGTCCTTTAAAAACTCTGATAATCACAAGAACTATTGATAACAATAAAAAGCCTAATACGACAAGGTAGGTTGTATCAATTTCTATCATTCTGCAACCCTCCTAACCCATTTCTCAAAATTACTACAAATATATTTACAATCAACAGGTTTTTTCTTTAAAGCTTCATCTTTAACATTTATCCAATGTATATATAAATCGTTTTTTTCCTCATCAATATCAACACTTAAGGTTCCTGGTGTAAGAGTTATTGAATTTGCAAGCATTGTAATTCCAAGATCTGTTTTTAGATTTGGAGATATCTTTACAATACCTGGATTTATCTTACCAGTTATTACACGGTATGCAACATCGATATTTGCTTTGGCCATACCAACAAAAAATGGTCCTACCACATATGCAATAAAAGTGAACCATCTAACTGGATTTGCCATTCTAAAGCTCTTTTTAACAAAGAGATTTCTAGCAACTACTCCTACTATTGCAGATAGTATTATTCCAATAATTATTTCTATATAACTCCAACTCAAAAAATCTTTGTTTAATATCACGACATCTGTTCCACTGCCTGTGGTTAACATAAGATATGTTACCATGCTGAGGATAAACGTTACAATAAACGCTAACATATTTTTCCTCCCAAGGGGTTTCCTATATTATGTCTGAGTGTAATCATAAGGGTTTTTAAAAGGTTATGGTTTTTTTAATTAATCTAATAAAAATAAGTTTAAAATTTTTTAGCTAAAAATAATAAAAGCAAACGCCATATCGTTGCTTGGGAGTTATAGATGAATGTTAAACTTATAGGTTTTACTCCTAATCCTGAGAAAATTCCTGCATTGGCTGCTAAACTAACTCATAGTAAAACAAAGCCGGAAGAATTGGAGAAAACTTCAGATAAAGAATTGAAAGCCATCCTTGAACAAGTTATGAATCTAGGTCATAATAGTGTAATTGAGCATACGAATTTTACCTTTGCAATAAGTGATGTCAGCAGATCACTGACTCACCAACTTGTAAGACATCGTATCGCTAGTTATGCTCAACAAAGCCAAAGATATGTTAATTTAAAAGAACCAAATTATGTTACTCCTCCAAAGATTGAAAATAACAAAAAAATGAAACAAGCATATGATGAGACAATGAAGAATATTTGGGAGGAATATAACAAACTTATAAAATTAGGGATTCCAGCAGAAGATGCAAGATTTATCTTACCAAATGCAACATCTACTAATATAATTGTCACGATGAACGCAAGATCATTGCTTAATTTTTTTGAACTTAGATGTTGTCAACATGCCCAATGGGAAATTAGACAACTTGCAAATAATATGTTACAAAAGGTAAAGAAAGTAGCCCCAACTATTTTTAAAAATGCAGGACCTGCCTGTAAAAGCAAAGGGATTTGTCCTGAGAACAAAAAGGATTGTCCTCTTTATCCAAAGTGAATTTTTATGAAAAGACCCTACATAATAATCAACTGTGCGATGTCTGCAGATGGAAAGATTGCATCTCCATCAGGTAAACAACTAAGAATTTCTTGTGAAGAAGATATCAAAAGAATGTATGAATTAAGAAATAATTCTGATGCAGTCCTTGTAGGGATAAATACTGTTTTATCTGATGATCCAAAATTAACAGTAAAAGATAAATTTGTAAAAAACCCAAAACAACCTATTCGAATCGTTTTGGATACTTATTGTAAAACACCGACAGATGCTCTAGTTGTTAACAATGTTTCAAAAACATTGATAATAACAAGTGAGAAATGTAACAAAAAATATGGAGAAAATGTGGAAGTTATTTTATGTGATAAGGATAATGATGGCTTCATCAATTTGAAAAAATTAATGGCTATATTAAAAAACAAAGAAATAGACAAACTAATGGTCGAGGGGGGAGGAACAGTTATCTGGAAATTTTTAAAATCTGGACTTGTTGATGATTTTTATGTGTATGTCGGGTCGATTATAATAGGTGGAAAAAATACACCAACTTTTAGTGGAAAAATAGATGATGAAAACATAAAACTAAAATTAGTAAAAACAAAAACTATTGGTAGTGGAATACTTCTACATTATAGATTGATAAAATGAAATTCTTATGCGATCAGATGCTTGGAACACTTGCAAAATGGTTACGCATATATGGTTTTGATACATTTTATGCAAGCAGTGATATTAAGGATTCTGAACTATTGAAGATTTCAAAAGATGAGAACCGTATACTTTTAACAAGAGATAAGGAACTTATTTATCAGGCGCGAAGAGAAAACATTAAAACTTTTGAAATAAAATCAACAGATATTGATAAGGAACTTAGTAATATTTTGTCAGATATTAAAATTGACAAAAAAATGATTTTATCCAGGTGCATCTTGTGTAATTCTATAGTTGAAGAAATTAAAAAAGAAAATGTTAAAGAAAAAGTGCCTGAAAGAGTTTTTAACAATAACAATAAATTTTGGCATTGTAAAAAATGTAATAAAATATACTGGAAAGGAAGTCACTTTGAAAAAATGAAAGAAAAAATCAATAATCTAAGTTAGCATTCTAACCATTTGAGCGTGTGGTACACCATTTATTTTTATTATACAACCAGGATCAATTAGTCCCATGTCTATTGCACATTTTATCGTTTTTTTACCAACTAGATTTGCAATAGTTGCATCTTCAAGATATTTCTTAAGGTCTTCTGAGCTAATTTTTTTTCCTCCATAAAAATCTTTAGAAACATCGATTTGAAACTTTCCATCTTCAAATTTTTTACCAAGTAGGTCTTCATCGCATGCTCCGATTAGGAGGTCATTTCCTCTTTTGTAGATTTTTATGCTTATCATATTGATTTCCAGTGTAGTTCTTCTGTATTTTAAAGATAGTTTTTCCTCTTTTATATATCTTTCTAATTTTACCCCTATTTTTACTTAAAAAAGTAGGGTATATTTTTATGTAATTTAGTTAGCATTATTTTTACATCAAAAAATCAAGTTTTTATGAAAAAGTATATATATTAGTTGTTTTAAAACGTCTTAAAAACCTAAATATTTATTTCACCGCAATTCTAAAAACCCAATGCTGCATATACCTCATTAATTTGTTTTTGATGGGATAGGTCAGATGAATTCGATAATAAAATCTTTCTCAGAGCATGGTACTTTCATACAGCCAGAAACACTAAATTATATCTTATCTAAGGATGATCCTAAAGAATTCACTTCCTTTCTAACAAAAAATTTGAAAGAATTTCCCCTGGTTCTAACCATTGATCATATCAAATATATTGAACAAATATCAAAAAATGTAGAAACTCCAAAACCTTATTTTAAACCTCCAGATTTAAAAGAAATCCAATCAAAACTGCTTTCGGAGATATATAGTGGTAAAATTAAGTTAAATGTATCTGAAGAAACTGAACTTGAATACGATGATCCTGACAAGGAAGATCAAATCAAAATACCTGAGGAAGAACCTTTAGAAGAGGAGGTTCCGCAGGTAATAGATATTAAAAAAGTGAAGGGATGGAAACCAAAAGCAAAAGAATATGACGCTGAAATAAGTATTATCAAAGATGTAACCGGCAATAGCATTTGTGAAGGAACAACAAATGATTTTACCAAACTATTTGTCGATAGGTATAGTGCGTTACGAAAAATTTTAAGAAATCAACGTAGAGAACTTGCCAATGCCATGCCAATTAATAGAGTTAAAAAAAGCGGTGTAAAAGATATTCAAATGGTTGGTATTGTTAAAGATGTTAGAACCACTACAAATGGTCATAGACTTATCGAACTTGAGGATGAAACTGATACTGTTGCTTGTATTGCTCTTAAAAACAATCATGAAACAATACATATGGCAAACGAAGTAGTTCTTGATGAAATTGTAGGAATTAGAGGACAGTTAAGTAAAAATGGTGATTTAATAGTAATTCACAATATCGTTTATCCTGACATTAGTATTCAAAACCAAAGGCATAAATCTGATGAACAAGTCTTTGCAGCTTTTTTATCAGATATTCATATTGGAAGTAAACAGTTCCTGGAAAATGAATGGCAGGTCTTCCTTCGCTGGATAAATGGAGAACTTGGTAATTCAAGACAGAGGGATGTTGCTGGTAAAATAAAATATATAGTGATTCCTGGAGATGTAGTTGATGGAATAGGAATTTATCCTAATCAAGATAAAGAACTTGCAATTGTTGATGTTTATAGACAATATGAGGCGCTTGCTGAACAACTTAGTTTGATTCCAGATCATATATCTATGATAATGCAACCTGGAAATCATGATGCAGTAAGACCAGCAGAACCTCAACCAACATTTGATAAGGATATTCAAAACCTATTTTCAAATATGAACATGACCTTTGTTGGAAACCCTTGTTATTTTTCCATTCATGGTGTTGAGGTTTTAGCATATCATGGACAAAGCCTTCTTGATTTTGCAACAAACATTCAGCATTTAAAATATAATGAGCCTGTTGAAATTATGAAGGTAATGCTTAAAAAGCATCATCTGGCTCCGACCTATGGAGGATATACACCTCTTGCACCTGAACATCTTGACTATATGGTAATAGATAGAATTCCTGATATTTTTGTAACAGGACATGTTCATCTATCTCAGATCAGTGATTATCGTGGTGTAACTTTATTAAATGCTTCATCTTGGCAAGCACAAACCTCATATCAAAAAATGTTGAACTTTATTCCTGATTCTGCAAAGCTACCTATTGTTGATCTTAAGACAGGTAATGTAACAATGATGGATTTTAGTAAAAAATTTTAATAAAAATTTTCATTGAGAACTTTTTACTTTTATCTTATATGAAAAATTTATATATTACCTTCATGTTTATAAAAAGTAATAAAATAGGGAGGAAAGAAACCATGAATGCCTATATTAAAAAAATTATTACCAGTTTGGTATTCATTTTAATTATTGGGATGAATTTTATATCTGCTACTAGTAAAATAGTACAAGAAGAAGAAGAACAATCAAATGCATCTATAATAGATGAAGATGTTGATTGGTGGCCGATGTTCCATCATGATCTTAATCATAGTGGATATAGTACTTCTACTGGACCTGAGACAAACAATATCCTATGGGCATATAAAACAGAGGATGTTATAGATATGCCATCTCCTGCAATAGTTGATAATAGGGTTTATTTTGGTGGCAGTAGTAAAAATTTTTACTGTATAGATTCGAATACTGGAGAAGATATATGGAAGACACCCATACCCAATGGTGTTGGGTCTTCTCCGGCTGTTGAAAATGGGAAAGTCTACTTTGGAGGCGGTTTGGAGAATGCTGGTATTTATTGTTTAAATATAACTACTGGTGAGATTGTTTGGAGATACCAAACACCTGGCTATAACGGTGTATGTGGATCACCTGCTTTTTATAAGGGAAAAGTCATTATTACCGCAAGAAATCCAGAACCAGGTTGCATATATTGTTTGGATGCTGATACTGGTGGGGAAATATGGATTTTACAAAATATTACTTCACCTCAATCTGTAGCAATATATAATGACAGAGTTTACTTTGGGTCCGATGATTTTAATGTATATTGCTTAGATATGGATAATGGAAATGTAATCTGGGATTATACAACAGAAGGAGAATATTGGCCCAGTCTTCATGTAACAATTTATGATGATAAATTATATGCTGGTGGTGATGATGGTTTATATTGTTTAGATTTGGAAGATGGTGGTTTAATATGGAAATATCCAACAGATGAAGATATCCCTACCGCACCCTGTACTGCTGATGGTAATGTTTTTTTTGCTGCAGACGGTGGTTATGTATATTGTCTTAATGCCAGTTCTGGGGAAAAAATCTGGGATTTTGAAGCTGGTTATATTTTTACAACTTCTTCTCCAGCAGTTGCTGATGGGAAAATTTATATAGGTTCCTCCTGGCCTGATAAAAAAATATATTGTCTTAATGCAACTTCTGGGGAAAAAATCTGGGAGTACATAACTACATCATATATGTATTCATCTCCTGCAATTGCTGATGGTAAGCTTTATTTTGGTTACGGCGCGGATCAATTACTGTTGTGTTTTGGTGGAACTAGTGATAATAAACCACCTCATACACCAAAAGAGATTTTAGGTCCAAAAACTGTTAAGGTAGGTGACGAATGTATATATAAAACAAGTACTTTTGATCCTGATGAAGATCCATTATATTATAAATGGAATGCGAAACCTGATTGGATTGGACCATATAGTTCTAATGAAACTGTAGAAATTAATATTACGTTTCTATATGAGGGATATTATACTTTAAGAGTGATTGTAGAGGACTCTTATCATGCCCGTAGTGATTGGGCTGAACTTGAGGTAAGGGTTTCAAGAGATAGAACAATAATAAGTTCGTTTTTATTGAAGTTTTTAGAACGATACCCTTTATTTTTACACTTAATACACTATTTAATATCTAATTAACCTTACAACCTATAAATATCTACAACATACAGGCAAATATTTGCCAAATTAAAATAACTAAATAATTATATTAAACGTCTTAATAAATAGTTTTAAACATCAATTTTGCATTAGACTATTTCATCACCTTTTAGAGCGGGACTAATCATGGGTGGGGATTTATCAAAAAATATCGTAATCAGCTCTGAGATGCATGAGTATTTCAGTAAATTACAAGAGGACATTGACGATTGTTATAGGATTGCTGAAAAAGCAAGAAAAAAAGGATTTGACCCAGAATTCAATGTTGAAATACCACAGGCATTAGATCTAGCTGCTAGAGTAGAACAACTAGTAGGACCAAAAGAAATAGCACCAAAGATAAGAGAATTTACAAAAAGAATTGGTGATAGAGAACTTGTCTCACTAGAAATTTCAAAAGAAATAGTGAACGGAAAAAAATATAAATTCAATAGAACTGAAGAGGCTCTTGATCAGGCAATAAGAACTGGCCTTGCGATTTTAACTGAAGGTGTTTTAGTTGCACCACTTGAAGGAATTGCAGAGGTAAGAATTGGAAAAAACAAAGATGGGACAGATTATGTGGATTTATTTTTCTCAGGGCCCATTAGAAGTGCAGGTGGAACTGGACAAGCAATGAGCGTTCTAATTGCTGATGTTGTTAGAAGAGAAATGGGTATTGATAAATATAAACCAACAGACGGAGAAGTTGAACGATACAAAGAAGAAATCCCACTTTACAAAAGAGTCCAGCATCTGCAATATACACCATCAGTTGATGAAATTGACAGAATCGTCAGAGGCTGTCCGATTTGTGTCAATGGAGAAGGAACCGAAGATGAAGAGGTCACTGGTTATAGGGACTTACCAAGAGTTGGCACTAATCGACTTAGAGGCGGTGCCTGTCTAGTTATTGCCGAAGGTTTATGTCTAAAAGCACCAAAGATAATAAAACATGTAAAAAAATTAAAACTAAAAGGCTGGGATTTTCTAGATATTTTTGTAAACAAGGATAAAATCGATGAAAAGAAAAATAATGGAATTCCGGAAATACTTCCTTCTACAAAGTACATTGGTGAAGTGATTGCAGGTAGACCTGTTTTCTCTCATCCCTCTAGAAAAGGAAGTTTTCGATTAAGATACGGCAGAGCTCGAACCGCGGGACTTGCATCTACTGCGATAAATCCAGCTTCAATGTTTCTACTTGATAGTTTTATTACTGTTGGTACTCAGCTTAAAACAGAAAGACCTGGGAAGGGAACTATTGGGACGCCATGTACCAGTATTGAAGGTCCCATAGTGCTACTTCAAAATGGAGATTTAATCCAGATAAATGATGTAAAAAGTATTAAGAACTCAGATATTAAAAAAATAATTGATCTTGGTGAGATTCTAATTCCATATGGTGAATTTTTAGAAAATAATTCGCTACTCCCTGAATCAAGTTATGTGTATGAATGGTGGATTCAAGACCTTCAAAACAAATTAAATTGCCTACCGAAAGAATATACCTTTTCAGAAGTTATTGAAGCTGAAGAAAAAACAAGTAACAAAATAAACGAAAAATTTGGTAGAAAAATCAATCTTATAACACCGAGTTGGGAGGAAGCAATACAAATATCAACGAAATATGATGTTCCCTTAAATCCATATTACAATCTTTTTTGGCATGATATAACTACTGATGACCTTGTTTTACTTTCAAATTATATTAAAGAAAATGGTATTATTGAAAATAATTCCACTCTAAAAATTCCAAATAATGATGAAATCAAAAGAGTTCTAATTGAACTTGGTGCTTTACATAAATATAGGGAAGGAAGCCTTGTTTTTGATAGATATTCTCTACCCCTTATTCGATGTTGTGGGTTAGATGTAAAAGATAATAAAATCATTGAGACAGATAGAATAAAAAATCTGAACAAAAAAGAAGATATCATTTCACTTGTTTCAAAACTATCAGGTATAAAAGTAAGACCACGTGCACCTTTTCGTATTGGAACCAGGATGGGAAGACCTGAAAAAGCTGCGGCAAGAAAGATGAGACCCCCGCCACATGTACTATTTCCAATAGGTAACTATGGAGGTAATCAACGATTAATTAGAAATGCAGCAGATCTTGATAAAATAGAAGTTGAAGCAGGAACTAGACTTTGCCCTAGATGTAAAAAGAAAACTCATAGGCTTTTTTGTACATGCGGCGAACATACCAAGGTTGGCAATGGCAGAATTGAAACAATAGAAATCAATCTTGCTGAAGAACTTAAACTTGCTCAGAAAAATATCAAGGAACGAACACTTCCAGACAATATAAAAGGTGTAATTGGGACAATTTCAAAAAATAAAACTCCAGAGCCTCTTGAAAAAGGAATACTACGTGCAAAACACAATGTTCATGTTTTCAAGGATGGAACAACAAGGTTTGATATGACCGATGCACCACTAACTCACTTTAAACCTAAGGAAATCGGTGTTACATTAAATAGATTAAAGGAACTTGGATATAACAAGGATCATCTTGGAAATGCCCTTGAAAATGATAACCAGATATGTGAGTTGAAAGTCCAAGATGTAATAATATCAAAAGACTGTGCAGAACATTTTACCCAGGTTTCTAGGTTCATTGATGATCTATTGGTTAAATTATATGGTTCAAAGCGGTTTTATAATATTAAAAAATTACAGGATTTAACAGGTCATCTCACAATTGGACTTGCGCCTCATACTTCTGCTGGCTCTCTTTCTAGAATTATTGGTTTTACTGATGCTCAAGTCTGCTATGCACATCCATTTTATCATGCAGCAAAAAGAAGAAATTGTTTTGACTACAACCATCGTGTTTTTCTTTATGATTCAGATAAAGATAAATTTATTACTGAAAAAATTGGTAATATTGTTGAGAATTTTATAAAAAAAAATAGCTCTAAAAAAATAGATTTATATGGTACAGAAAGAGTTGATATCAAATTCTCAAATAACTTATTTGCTTATTGCTTAAATATAAACACTGGTAAGCTCCAGAAGAAAAAAGTTAAATATTTTATCAAAGGTAAAACGAATAAATGGATTAAAATAAAAACATCTACTAATCGGGAAATCAAAGTTACACCAGATCATGATATTTTAGTTATTAATGCTGGCGGTTTAACAATCAAAAAAGCTAAAGAAATCCAAGAGGGAGATAGAATCCCAATAGCTTTAAAAATTCCAAAGGAAACGATTATCTCAAAAATAAATATTCCAAAGGCACTTTCAGAGCTTAATGATGATGTTTTATTAAACATTAAACTTAGAAATTCAAAAATATTTTTTAAAAATTTAGTAAAAAATATAGGTCGTAAGAAAGTAATTAAGTTTTGTTCAATTAAAGGTTCATATGTAAATAATTTAGGTAAATGGTATTCTAGTGTTCCTTTACTTCATTTTAAAAAAATTTGTGAAAATACAAACATTAATTTTAATGACTTGCCTGAAGAAACTTTTGTTGGTATTAGACGAGATTACATAAATATACCTGTGTATATAAAGGATATTAATTCTCTTTTTTGGATTCTTGGAATTTATTGTGCAGAAGGATGGTCAAGGTCAAATCGTACATCCCATCAAATATCATTTAGAAGTGAAGATTCAGAAATTTTGGAAAAGTTAAAAAAAGAGATGAAAAAATTATTTACGTTGAAACCATATGAACAAGGAAGTAAATTTACCTATTCCTCAAAAATATTATATTTACTGTTTTCAGAAATATGGAAGGCAGGATCAACAGCTTACGAAAAAAAGATACCAGAAATTATTTATCATGGTTCTGAACAATCGATAAAAAAATTTTTATCTGCATTTTTTGATGGTGATGGTTCCATTAGTTTAAATCCAGATAGAGTTGCTTTTTATTCAGTTTCCCAGAAACTTGTTGAGGGTATTGCTAATCTTTTATTAAGAGAAAATATTTTTGTAAGATATCATAAGACAAAAATGCGATTACCTGGGAGAAAAATTTTAGAGAGATATAAAAAATTAGGAAGAGAACCTGCTCGTCATCAACTTTTTCATTTGATTTTAACAGGAGAAGATAAATATAGATTTGCTAGATATGTTGAACCTATTTCAAATAAAAAGAAAATGCGTTCAAGTAAAATGTTTGAATTAAAACCGCCAACCTCCGCTAGATTAATAAATTACAATGGATTAAATTATGAAGCAGTTTCTTTTTCTGATTATACATTTGATATTGTTAAAGAATTAAATTCTATTGATGTAAAAAATGATTCAACATATTGTTTAGATGTTTTTGGAAATGATATACAAGATAAAGCAGTGCTTTGGCATAATCAACTTTTACAAATACGATGTGACGGCGACGAAGATGGTTTAATGCTACTTTTGGATGCATTATTAAACTTCTCTCACTCATATATACCAGATAAACGCGGAGGTAGGATGGATTTACCTTTAATTCTTACCACCCGTATCGATCCATCTGAAGTTGATAAAGAGGCTCATAATGTAGACACTCTTGCAAAATATCCACTTAAATTTTATGAATCAACCCTTAGACATGAACATTCTAAGGAATTAGAATCCATCATGGGTTTAGTATCATCAAGAATCGGTAGTGAACTTCAGTATGAAAAATTTGGTTTTACTCATGATACAGAGGATATTTCTGAAGGTCCAAAGAAATCAAACTACAAGACCTTAAAAACCATGATGGATAAGATGAATGCACAGCTTAATCTAGCTGCAAAAATACGTGCTGTTGACGAAGCAGATGTTGCCTATAAGGTCATAGAGCGGCACTTTTTACCAGATATAATTGGTAATATGAGGGCTTTTAGTAAACAATCTGTTCGTTGTCCAACCTGTAACATTGTTTATCGCAGGCCTCCCCTTATTGGATTATGTCAAAAATGTAAAGGAAAATTAACCCTAACAGTACATGAAAAATCTGTTAAAAAATATCTAGAGATATCAAAAGAGATAGCTCAAAGATATAATATTTCACCTTATGCACGTCAGAGAATCAAACTTGTTGAAAAATCTATTGATTCTTTATTCATGAGCGATAAGATTAAAACAACTAAATTAACCGATTTTTTGTAATAATTTAAAACATAAGCTTCATATATCATTTCGACAATGCATTGTTAGTTAGGTGATGTAATTATGGTTGATGATATGATTCGTCAAATGAGTAAAAAATCTTGGTATAAATGGTCAATTTATCTTAATATCATATTATTTTTCATAATTGGATTATTTATTTACTTACTAATCAAAGACAGTATGGAAGTCGGAAGAAGTTATGGGGGAGATACTTGGCTACTAGTAGCTAGAGATGTTGCATTTATCTCAATATCACTTGCATTAATCTTCTTTCAATTTTTCAGAAACCTATTTGTAATAATGCGTAGGTCATTCTAACAAAATTGGCGATAGGTGTAGGATAGACTGGGGAGATAGGCGTTCCCTGTAACCGGAAATCGCCTTTATGCCGGGGTCGAAACCAAGAGGCGATGTAACGAGCATTTATTGATCCATTTGTTGACGATGAAACCTT
>Ga0209427_10000275_pt1 | contig 52300 bp, 86 predicted proteins | sample DeeMarSWOR136_30_FD_187465 | JGI IMG/M metagenome (GOLD analysis project Ga0209427, IMG submission 187465) | Marine sediment microbial communities from White Oak River estuary, North Carolina - WOR-1-36_30 (SPAdes) (version 2) | ecosystem: Environmental > Aquatic > Marine > Intertidal zone >...
GCTTTTTCCAGCGTGTCTGAGGTTTTGGTAAATATTGCCAAAAATCTTTTGGTAGTGACTTGATATCTACCAATTTTCCGAATTGTTTTCCATACAATTCGTTTACCTCCGTATCATTGCTGCCTTCTCGACGAGAAAATCTAATCTCCTCGCTAGCTTATGTGCTTCTAACGGAGTTAGACAGATGACTGTAATACATCCCGTCGATATCTTCATCTGTATAACCTTCTTCCGACACTGTCTACAGCGTTTCTTTGCTACACAAATCTTCGTCTGGATTTTCTTCATACAACCACCATCACGATGTCACATTCAGCAATAATCTTACGAACCTTCTCAACACCTTCTTTAATCGGAAATTTCGTCGGTCGAACATCTGCAGCTACGATAACCTCATGTCCTGCTTTGACAAGATTCTTTGCTATTTCTCGTGCTTGACTCTCATTCTCCCAGGAATGACTCAAGTAGATTTTCATGCTGACTGCCTCACATGAACATACACTTTGCCTTTACTAACCCTCAGTCGAACTTTTCTTTCGTCATCCAATTGACTGACTGCCCTATTCAGCCATGCCTTCTCTACGTGAAACTCCTCGATAAGCTCATCAACTGAATAAGCCAAGTCGGGTTTAGCCGACAGAAAGTTAACTATCTGTTCTTTCAACGTCTCGAGAGGATTCATCGATTATCACCATAGCCTCAATCTTTCCCAACGAAATATGCTTTCTCATAAACGCTAAATCTTTCTTCAGAATTCTCTTCACCTTAAAAGCAGGTACTTTCTTCGTACGTGCATTATCACACACAGCATTATAAAGGTCGATAATCTTAACGTTAGGTACGCGTGGTAGCATCTCACCGAGCTTACAGCTCCCACACTTAAAGAGTACTAACCTGCCATGTCCCTTTATCTCAGCATACATCGTCTGATTGAAACACCACGGACACGGCCAAGGACCTGCACTAATAGCCCTCCTCCAGCGCATCGAGCGTTCTCTCATCAGCCTCTTCTTCAATCCTGGGATTTTCGACCTCCTACCCAATGTAGCTCACCTTGTGATGCTTACCATAAGTATGCTGAATACGCGATTTCACGTACGTTTGAATCTGTGCGGCGAAATTCGCCATATCCTGCATTGTCATCACTACTTTCGGCTTTATCTCAATCTTGAAAGAAATCTGTCCGACAACATGATGTACCGTACCACATCCCGGACAGGTCATTTGCTTAACGTCCACGTCTAAATCCGTAGAGATTAGTAAGCCGCATCGTTGACACTTTACTTGCATCTTTCAACTTCTCCTTTAGAGCCTCTTTATCTGGCGCTGAAATAGTAACCCCACACGGACAGATGAACACAACATACCCTGAGCGTTTTCTTCGTACTTTACCTTCACCACCACACGACGGACAGCCTAACCTCGGACTATGTTTCAACCTTTCGCGGGGCATCTCGGGTCACCTCGAAACATACATCCGGTACGTTTACAATGTCCTTCTTTATCTGTCCTCCAATTAGGCAATATCGGGCACTTCTGTCCGTAATCCCACGGAGTAAACTTTCTCGTCGAACCCTTCCGTTGTGGTACGTCAGACAACTTTCTATAATGTTCGAGCTTCATAGGCAACTATTTCCTCGCTCCTTTACTCTTATTCACTGGCTTCTCCGGTGGTCCGTACCAGAATCTCTTGCCATCATACAGGCGCGATAGCTTACCTTCCTCTACGAGCTTATCCAAGGCATTCTTCGTACGATACTGTCCAACTCTCTTATCAACGAGTTGCTTGCTCTCCCAGACTTCCTTCACGGTATAAGCCAATCCCGTCTCCGTAATCTTCTTCGCAACTGTATCCCAGCCTTCCGTAATCTTCCGCCCGCCTCGTCGTTCTTCAACAGATTGCAGTTGTCTAAACTCTTCTAAACTTTTTGGCAACCGTCTTCACCTCCTCTCTGCCTCAAAACCACCAAAATCTCTTCTCTCGTTTTGGCAAGGGTCCGATGTACATGTAGTATTGTTTTCCATGGTCCTCGTGATACCGTATATCAATCACTCCGAGTCTTTCACCTTTCTCTAGCAGAGCTCTAATCTTGTTGACGTGCAAATTCGGTAGCTGTTCTTTGATGTCTGCAACGCTCGGAACTAATCCATGTATCGCTGCAGTTCTTGCAACCTCAATGACAGACAGATAGTCGTCGTTTACGATTTCTACATTTTCCAACCTATCACCACCTGTGGGCGAACTGGAGGTCTGTGTAATGCTTATCGCAAGCACACTGATTCCCGACTCTATGTTTTAGCCTCTCAGTCCTTTACCCGCATCCTGCTAACTCATTGTTAAGTATCGAGCAGAGCAAATTATCTGCTGGCAATCTCTCAACATATGTTTTCGATTGCACAATGATTCTACGTGCTTCCAACAGCTTGTTTCGTATAACCATCGGTACGTCTGCCTCACGAGCAAAATCTATCGCTCGTTCAACTTCCATAAGCAAGTATTTTTTCTTCTTCGGTGCTTCTCCGCAGCAGTGTTCTCTCGCTGTCGAAATTTTCCGATACAATAGCTCGAAGATTGTTTTCATGTTCTCACCATACCTATAATCGAGGTGAACTCCAAAGGAGGGATAAAACCTTCTATCTTCTGTCGGCGGGAGTCGTCAGACGCTTTATTAAATACCAGCCTAGGAATATCACACCTATGGCCAGTATCGCTTGCGTCTCTATCGACAGGCCGAAGAAGAAGTTGAACGCTTGGTTTAGCAAGTCGTCCAATAGAGCTCACCTCCCGTCCTGTTAGGACCGTCATACTTCTCCGAACTCCTTAACAGTCTTTAGCTCGTCAGACTCTATGATTCCGAGTGCTAATAGGATATCTACTACCGAAACAGCCGTTATGTGCTTATCATCACTGCTAAGTGCCTCAAGTCTCCATTTCAATTCTCTAATCGACGTGACATTTTCTAAGACATCCAGCTGAATCTCTTTCTTCAGCATATCTCCAATTGGTGTTCGTATGACCAAATATCTCACGAATTCACCTCCGCTCTATGGAATTTAGACCTTTATTATTCTTCACCTTCGGTCGTGGTTTGCCTCTAATCTTCCTCATCATTTCCTTATGTGCAGACCAATGTTCTGTCATCATGAGTTCAACTATCGGTCCGCAACTTAAGTCTGTTTTTAGCACTTCGATATCCCAACCTTTCGGAAAGACCATTAGAATTGCCCCTTGTAACCAGCATTCCGTATTAAGCGACGTAGGTTATCTCTCGCCTCGCTTACTAACCGTATTTTCTCTATACCAGTCGAAGGCTGTAATACAAGACTCAATTTCCTCTCGACAGCAAACAAATCTTCCATTGCTACTTCCATCAGCTCATCTCCAATATGATATTCCAGATTACCTCAGGACTAGGTGCATCAAGAGTCATCCGTCGGATGTTCATCTCGACGACTGCAACTAACTTCTGTGGACTATCTTCTGCTGGCTTAGTGAGCGACCAGTAAAATCTCGGTCCTGCTCTCAGACTTCTCTCAGTATCCTGTATTAAATACAGGTCTCTTACTCTCGTCATGTTTATCCCCACGTAACTATGTGTTTCGTAACGAATGGTTTAAGTTTCTCCCATACAGTCATCAGTTGGGATTCAGTAACACCCTCCCACTCATGTTCTAAGATAGTTTTCTCGAAAGCCTCAAAATCATGCTCTACATTCTCATCTGTCGTTATCATGTAGTCTCCCTCACAACACTGTCCGTCGATAACCATTATGCAATCTGCAATTAATTGCGACAACGTGTCGTAGTCCGATGTGTCTGCAATTAAGTCATGGTCTTGTAGTAGCTCAAGAAACTTCTGTACGTCGGACTTCAAACACAAGCAGATGGATTGTTTGCCATTCTGATTGATATTCGCAATACTTTCCTCATATTTCATATCGCTCACCTCGGTTTACACACTATCTCGGGTATATTCTCCACATGTTCTGGAACGACTTTTGTATGATATATTATCGAGCAACCTTTCGGTAGCTGTCCATATAGATGAATGTCAACGCCATCCATCTGTCCGTCGAAATCGATATGCTTACCTGTATGGTCGGGAGTCTTACGAAACTTTACACGGAATTCCTTACATATTTTCCGCGCTTCTTCTGAACCTCCGCGAAATAGAAGCCCCAAACCACCGCAATTCATATCGACTTCAATTCCTGCTCTGATGAGTTTTCGTGCGGCATTATGGGCCGAATTAATCTTATTTTGCAAGTGTTCCAGTCTTTCCAAATATCGTTTCAGCGAACGTTCTACTTCTTCTTCAGTTTTCATCCTTTCACCTCCTTATTGCATTTAGCTTCTTCTATACTCTCATCACCTGTCCGCCTAAGCCGGTTCTTGCTGATAAAATGAAAACCTTTACTCCGTTATCTCTAATTCCAGAATACAGTACAACGCCTGCTTTGATTCCTCTCTCACCAAAATACCGGTCGATATTATACCTTCGGCTCTCAATCTTTTCCAACGTACCATTATTTTTGCATTCGTCTCTTATGAGCCGCGCTTGTGCTAAATTCTTAGTCACTAGCCAATATCGTACGTCATATTGTTCTATTACTAGCTCTCGTTCTTTACGATATCGTTCGCGTTCTTCATATGCATTCGTCAAACTGAATTCAACTCCTGTGCTCTATTCTGGTCGTTATTAAACGATTGCTTCTCGTCCTGTCGCTTTCTCCACTTCCATGCATTGGCGCGTGCTTTCTTTACTCTCTCAAGAGTCGTCTTATCAAACTCTAGTCCTTTCAACTCTTTCATAGTCTTCGGCAAGTTCATTCACCTAAATAAAGTTCTCTACGTTGCAACTCTTTACGACATTCATCGAACAGTACATCAAAATATCGTTGTTCTTCCTCATCTAGCGGTCGAATTGCAAACTGTAATGCGTCCCATAGCCCTTGCAACTGGGCGTTTGTGTAGCTTCGTACACGTTTGCGAGTTGTATCTTCACTCTTATCTACTGCTTGCGTTTGCTTCATTTCGTCACCAGCATGATCGTCAACCCATGCGGATATCTGCGTACACCTGTTGCCATTACAATAATTGCCGTATCGTTCGCTTGAAATCGCTTCCGTTCCCAACGTTCGAGAATCTCAACATCGAGTTGTGTCTCTGGAATCAATTGTATACCGTCCTCATGGAGTACATACCGTTTTCACCTTCGTGTTCCTCTCGTTCAAATTTTCGTATGATATTATTACCCGCTCAACTTATTTAAAACTTTCGGTCACTACTCAACAGCCGTCTGCAACAGTTCTTCCTCAGTAGGCTGTCGAAACGTTGCAAGATACTCACGATAACATTCCACGCAATAAGCTTTACCATCAGGTCCTTCGAATACTGCAACATGAGGACAGTCAGGATAATTCTCACATCGTACTATCGCCATTTGTTTCTGTTCGATAGTTTTCTGTATAATAACCTGTGTTTTCGAAGACACCTTCTTTAACGGTCGCTTACACATCGGGCAATACTTTGGATCCTCTACTCTCGGTTCCCATTTATGTCCACAGTGTGGACAGGTTATCTCATTCTGTGGTTTAATTTCCTCTGTCATGTGTCGATCACCTCGTTGTAGTCTTTAGATATCTTTTCCTCGTTCGAGTATAAATATTTTGTGGTTTGATGATGATGATTATGATGATGATCAGGTTATAGTGGTTACACGTGGTTGAAGGTAATAATAATCATCATCATCATCCGTATACCAAATATATAGAGGTATGCATTATTCACAAGACAATAGATTATGTGAAATAAACGTGCATATGCTGACTGGAATATACATAACCTGGTTCACGTTGTCGGGTATATGACGTAAGGTTACTTGCGACGCGAGTAAGGTGTTACGAGTCGTGAGATTCATGACTGAAGTCGTACGATATGCGATATGCCATTGAGCTTTGACGAACCCGCAGCCTTGTCGTCGGCATCACGCCCACACCCGCACCCTGCAATGGGACCTAGGCTGGGGTTCGGCACTAAGAAAAGGGGAAGCTGTTGTGTTACTATGTCCTCCTACGGTCTCACTTTTCAGGTGCTCCGTAGTAGAACTTTCCGTCTTGGTAGAGCCTCGTCAATCTTCGACCTGCAACTGCACGATTCAACAATTTCATCGTGCGGAACCTTGACACTTTCTTGTCCACAAGGTTTGTACTTGTGTGTACTTCGCTAACCGTGAAGTATAGACCGCTTTCGAGTATCTTTTGAACTATCGGTGCGAACTCGATTTTCTTGCCTCCAACCTTCTTCACATTTCGTTTGGCATGTGCAAGCTCCTTTAAACTTTTTGGCATGCATTCTCACCTCCGCGCGAATATAGAGTCATACGATACGAGAGCATTTGTGTCGTAAGATTTGCTACACGCATTCGATTCATCCTCAGTTATATAGTCCCCGTAATCCTATATAAATGTTGCGGATTACACCATATCACTTAAGATACATATCATACGTCGTGAGTCGTAAGATAGATTAAACCTCGTCCAGTATATCGCAAGTCATGAGTCTTATATCTCAATTAACAAAAATCGTGTCTTAAGACACACGATACCAGACGAGCGACCTATGTCCCAACTTTTGCCAGTCGAAACTCGACCTGAACGTGCTAACAGTCTTCACTAAGCGAAAGAATTGCTATCAATCCAACATCAATACATCGTAACATCACAACCGCCAACTTTAAATACATGAACAGACAAAATATAAACCAACGGACACTCTAAACAAGGTGACAACTGTTGCCATGTGAAGTTTGCTCGCATCCACGTGCGCTAGCCGTAATGTCGGAAGTCTTCAAAGGCACGATGACTTACATCGAGGCAGCAAAGAAACTTGATCTTCCGGCGGATGCTGTTTGGAAATGTTTTGCAAATCATTGGCAGATTCAAACGAAGGATAATGAAGTTATCCTACAGTTACGGAAAGCTGAGGATATGGATGACTACGTTACTATCCTGAATGAACTTATGCCGAAGTTTATCGAAAAACTAAACACTATCATCGGGATGGATAACTCACCGTCTACGGTCAATTCCATGACGAAGCTCTCCTCGGAGTGTAGAGGTTTGATGCGTGATATTCTTGAGTTTCAAGGTAAGATTGGCCAAAGTCCTCTCATTCAGTTAAACGTTCTTCAAGTACAGATGATGCAACTGACTAACTGGTTGATAAACAACTTGAACCCAGAGGATGCGAGAAGGTTGATGAAAGCTCTTCCTGAGTTGATGAAAGTTGAACAGCCTGAAGCGATTGGAGTTCGTCCTTAGAGCAAAGCAAGATCCTGCATTCTTCTTGCATGAGCCATACTTTATCGGAGATTTTAAACCTTATCCGCTGCAAGAGGAAATCTTCGTAGAATTTTTTACAGGAGGCTATAAAGAGTTTGATGCAGTCGGAGGGCAAGGTGGAGGAAAGTCAGCTTTGGGTTCCTTATTTATAGCGTACGATGCGCTTGATTTATTAACTCGCATCGATCCAGCAAAAGATTACGGTCTTGCATCGCATAGTCTCATCACACAATATGCTATCGCACGTTCGATCGATCAGGCGGCAGATACAATCTTTCACGAGGTGAAAGAAAGGATAGTTTCTCCGTTCTTCTTAGATTATAAACCAAGGATAAAGGATTATAAGATAACTTTCAGGAAGCATTCTGACATTCAGATTTGTGCGGGAGGAGCCGTTTCAGCAGGTAGTCTTCTCGGTCGGAATGTTAAAACTGTTGTTATGGATGAGATAACGTCTTACGATGAGACGAAGACTCAACGAGGTGCTTGGTCGGTATACTCCCGTTTAGGTAAGTCAACGAACCGTTTTGGTTTTGACGGTCATATTATCGCAATCTCGATGACTTTTCATATTAATGATATTATTATGACGCTAGTGCGACGAGGAAAACACAAACCGAAGACAATGACGAGAGCATTTACAACGTGGGATATGAATCCTACGAAAGCGCTAGATTCACCTGAGATGCAAGCTGAACTGGAGAAAGATCCTGCAACCTTCTGGAGAGACTACGGAATTCAACCTCATCGGTCGGTGGAGTCTTACTATCCGAATGTTGAGAGAATTAATATGAACGAACAGAGGTTGAATGTACTACAATTGCCTATCGACAAGATGAAGAATTTCATCGACCTAAAGCAGTCATACGTTCTCTCGGGTGATCCAGCAATTAACGAATGTGCATTCGGTCTGGCTCTTCTACATCGTGAAGATGATAAAACTATTTGTGATGGACTTGCTAAACTTGTACCGAAGAATAAGATTGAACTTAATCCAGTTGCTGTACGGAAACTTCTCGTAGGAATCTGTAAGGTCGTACCAGTAAGATTCTTCGTTACGGATGCCTGGTTTTATGTTGAAGCAATCGAAGAGATAAAGAATCTCGGAGTAACGGTGTTATTCAAACCTTTACGAAAGGAAGAGCATGATGAAACGAAGAAAGCCTTCTATGAGAAGACTTTTGAATTGTGTAATTATCAGCCAGTTATCGAAGAATTTCAGCAGTTGCTAGTATTAGACTCACGTCGTATCGGTGTCATCCGCGGTGGAAAGATTGACGTCGTGGATGCACTTACGAGAGGTTACTGGTGTGTGCAAAATCACTTGACCTTTCAAGGATTTCTGCCGCACATCGTGGAGGTCATTTAATGACAAACTTGAAATGCCGTGCGGGAAGGAAATTGCTTTTGAGAAATATACTCCTTTCTCTTTCAGCAATTGATCACCTCCTCTCAACGGCACAAGACTTTCGGGTGATTTAAATGGCGGGAAAGAAGAATGTGTTGGAAAGAGTCTTCGGAAAGATGACGAAGAAAGCACTGCAAACTATTGGTGCGCCAGCAACTATTCAAGCTCTCGCTTCAGCACTTGAAATCTCGAGACAAGATTTCAATAAGTATGAAGCACACCGAGAATTTTTGCGAATGGATCCTGAATTGAATAATGCATTGACTAGACTTGCTTTGCTGACACAGTTTGCTTACAAAGGTGTCATCGTACGAGCAGGTGAACAATGGACTGATGAGGAAAAACAACTACAGGAATTAGCGAACAAGGAGGCTAATGCGCTACTTTTCCGTGATAGATTTTTCTCGATAGCAAAACATCTGTTGAGGGATGGCGATGAAATAATGGTTGCACATATTGATGATGCTGATGGTATAACACAAATTCAACCGCTACCAATCTCAAAGACATCTATCGTAGAGAAAGATGACCAGATAGGTGAAATAGGTGCAAAGATTTTAGGTGCGAAGAAATATATCCTTAATGAATTCGACGAAGCTAATAAGCAAGTTTTTCCGCAGAATGACAATCAGCGAGTAATTCACGTAGCTCTCGATAATTTAGCGGAAGAAATTTATGATATTCACAATCGGTATACTTTCGGTGTCTGGTCTGAAAGTCCGCTAGATTGTCTGAAGACGAGAGTTCTCTGGAAGCAAGCAATCTTAATTACAGATATCCTATGGCGCTATCGTAACGTTCCGAGAGAAGTTCATGAAATTGATACGTCAATGTTCACACCAGAAAAGTTTCGAGGCGAAACTTGGGAAGATCAAGTTCAAGCTGCAATGACAGCAAAGAAGACTTATATGAGAGATTATGCGAATAGCATCAAGAAAAAGAAAGTTGACCAGGGGTATGTTATAGATCGCGGTACGAAGATTTATTATACGGAACCGAAGAGAGTTGCATACTCAGATCCTAATCAGCTTATCGAGCAAATTAACCGCTCAATTCGAGAAGGCATAGGCGCATATGAAGTCGGTAAAGGTACGTTTGCTTCAGAATTAGTCGTTGCAAGTTACGTTGTATTACTGCCTGACCTTTGTGCGTATAAGATTAAGACAGCATTGCTCGAATTACTGAAAATACAATTACGGAAGAAGCATAAGAAGAAAGAGGTTGAGTTGGATAAATTAGATATCAAGATAAGTCTCGTGTTAGATATCTTCCGCGTTGAAATGATTCGAGCGATGGCATTAGCAGCAGCCACTGCAACACATACACTCGATGAGTTGAGAGAAATCGTTGGAAAGGATCCGTTATCTGACGACCAGATTAAACGACTTGTTGGTTTGACAGAGAAAGGCGGACGAGCAGGCCAATATGCACAGACGCTTTTAGACCTTCTACGAGATACTACGAGACGAGAGGAACCTACGACACCTGTAACTCCCACATCACGTAGTGATAAACAAGAAACCTGAGGTGAGAACGTGATAATCACGTTCCTTGGTACAAGAGGAGATATAGAAGAAAGTTCGTTTAAGCATAGAAATACGTCAGCATTGGTAATTAGTCATAAAGCACAGAAGGTCCTCGTTGATTTTGGTCAAGGAAATACGAACTTTCCGGAAGGCATTACAGCGGTTATCATTTCGCATGCACATCCAGATCATGCTTTCGGATTGAAAGGTAGACGACTTGACGTACCGGTGTATCTCAATAAGTTTTCCAATAGGATATTGAAGAAAGAAGACTTTCCTTTTCGGCGAAAAATCTTCTGGCGAAAACCTTTTCTGATAGGCGACATCAAGGTCACACCAGTACCTGTTTTGCATTCGATTAATGCTCCAACGAGTGGTTTTATTTTTGAAGTAGACAATCGTAAGTTAGCCTACTTTCCTGATGTATTGATGATACGCAAGAAAGACGTTCTTCTCGGTGTCGATGTTTACATTGGAGATGGTGCAACGCTAGAACAGGATATTCTCAGACGAAAAGGTAATAAAGTCATCGGTCATGCATCTATTCGTACGCAGTTAAAATGGCTAAAAGGAGCTAAAGTTAAGAGAGCTATCTTTACGCATTATGGTAAATGGGCTATGACAGGCCGTCAAGCTGTTTGTGGAGCATTTGAAGCTCTCGAGAAAGAATTTAGTGTTAAAATCTGGGAGGCTTACGATGGCTACAATTGCATGGTAGGAGAAAAGATTTCACTACAACGTGGTCGACCGGGAGTTTATCTCGAGCCTCCTCATGCTCGCCTAATTGCTGAGGGATTACAGACTCTCATTATTTCTGCGAATGAGGCACCGAGTCAACATATTAATCGAGATCTGTTGTTTCTCCAAGGAAAGAAATGCTACGGTGTTTTAAGAATCTTACGGCAAGTGAAACCACAAGATGCTGAGCTTGTAAGGACGAAATTTATCAGCGAGCATCAGATTACGTCGGAAGAATGGGTGAAATGGTGGCCAGAGGTAAAGAAAGTTTATGCTTATCCTTTCGTCGTGAGAGAATTATATCTTCCGCCGAAAGATTATAAGTCACCTCTTGGAGAAAGCGAATGGATTCGCCACATAGAATTACAACAGGCAACGGAAATTCAACAAGAGATAGAGAAAGAATCACCGTATGCACCCGTACATCATTATGGTGAGATACTCGGCAAGAAGGTTACTCTTGAGGAAATACTGCAATATTTCGAGAAACCTATCGTCCTAAAGAAAGGGTTTATAACCTTCATGGGAGGGTTGACAAACTGGGGCGAGACTGAAGGAGATCTTGACGTCATGCAACTAGACGTCCGTGAGATTCCTGAACGCGATCAGCCAATAATGTTTCGTCTCAGTCGAGCACTTCCAGCAGAACTCGCACAGAGGTTGCGACGGCGATTTATTGGTGAATACGGTGGAGTTTTCACAAATCACGTACCAGTCTACGATCTTGTCCTTGTTCCATCAACAGAGCGTCGATTAATTCGTATGGGTAGAGTTGAAACGATCAAAGATACGTTGGCACGAAAGCAAGCCAGTCAGTCATTACGAGAGAATGTTGTTAAGCCATTACGTTATGTTGTTCCATTGAAAGGTTATCGCGGTTATTACTCAGACCCTGATCAAGTGGCCATCGATTCTTATTTCAAGCAAGACGTCTTTCCAATGTACGGACAGAAAAAATATGATGGTGTTATTGTTGAATGGATGAAATCTGATAATACAGTAATCGGCCGGTCGGATGATGGCATTGACGTCACCAAACGCTTTCCGACTCTAGTAAAGATCATTCGAGAAACATGGCCGAAGGAAGTTACAGTCCTCAGTGAGACTGAGATGTGGGTGAAAGGAAAGCATCAACCACGAGAAGTTACGTCAGGTTATATGATGGGTAAGGGACAGGTAGAAGACAGTACCATCGTGTCGAATGTCTTCGACGTTATGTTTTTTAATGATCCGAAATATGAGCATCATGAATTGAAAGGCACGATAGGCGACTTACATGACAAGCCATACGAATTGAGATATCGATATCTTAAACTGGTGAATATTCAACAAAGTACGAATGAGATACCGAAGACACCTGGATTCAATCTAACACCGAGTGTTATCGTTAATAGTCCGGAAGAACTTGAGAAAGCATTGATAAAGCTAGCGGGATTCATAGCATCTGAAGGTGCAGTCTTAAAGACAGCTAACAGTAAGTATGAACTTGATGGACTAACGCGTCATCAAGTTAAATGGAAGAAAATGGGCGAGCTGCACGCTATCGTCTTAGAGAAAATCGAAACAAAGACGAAAGGTATTTTTAATCTCCGTATAGGCTTACGCATTCCTGCTGATTGGAAAGTACCGAAAGGTAGAATTTTATCTACAAAAGGCAAGGACTATATGTACATCGGGAAGACTTTTAATGTAGCAAAGGATGTCTCTGTAGGTGACATTATCTCGCTATCGTTCCATACGTTAAACTTCTATAGGAATTCGATGACAGATGTTCAATACGTGACGGTATACGAGCCAAAATTTGTTGACGTTCGACCTGAGCAAAAACAACCAGACAGTGCGGAAGAAGCTGTAAAGATTGCGCGAGAGAAAGAGATATTGACGACTAAGAGGTTGCAAGCCTTTCCAATGGATGATGAGGCACATAAAGCTGTCATGCAGAATCATTATCGCGGTAAGTCTTGTCATTTAGATTTTAGGATTCACGTGAGAAGTACGCTTGGAAAAGAACTTGAAGGTATGACGCTGTTCCATCAAATTAAAGGGACTCTAACACAAGATGTAGAAACTGTTGCACAAGCGAAAGCAATTGAAAGACAGTGGAAGAAGTACTTTAAATTATTGAACGTCCCGCAAACTGATATTCCTGGTAGAAGGAAGATTCGAGTTTCGTTGAAAAAACCCGAGCCAAGAGCGTGGTTGACGACTGAAGCTGTTATGCCTCGTGGTGAGGTCGGTGCGACAGTAGAAGAAGAAGGTGTGTTTAGTATAGTTGACCGACCAACTGTTTGGTTTGGAGCACAGAAACCCTACTTTAAGGAATTCTTTATCAAAGGTAAACTAATAGACGGACGATGGGTTGTTAACTACCTACCGAATCCGTGGATTGAGCAAGAACCACGAACGAAGTTTGTCTATCTCTTGTGGAAGCCTGAAGATCAAACTCCATATGTCTTAACTCGTCGGGCTGTTAAAAAGAAGTGGGTTCCACCGTTTGGTGTTTCAGCCCTTCCGCCGCGTATACGTAACATCATACCCGAAAAGTTTAAATACTGGAACAGAAGAAATATAAGTGAACGACTCGCTTCACGAGATGAACTGGTAACAGCCATTCGAAAGGGAGAGATAAAGATTGCAGATAGGTTGCTTGAAGATCCGCCTGATATTAAAACGACTAGGACAGTGCCAGCAGTCCTCCAATATTACTGGGAACGCGGACAAGTTGTTATCAGAGGAGGACCGTCGAAAGAATTCTGGTACTTGCGGGTACAGGTTAGTGAAACGAGCCCGTTACTTACTTTCGTTTTGCATGAAAATCCCCTCATGGAGAGTTCAACTAGCTGTATATTCCGAGAAGAGAGGAATCATAAATGGATGAAAGTAGGATCGACACCACTCTACCTCAAACCAGGGACAGAGTTGAATCCCTCAAGGGCGACGCCAGCTTACATTCAGACGATAGACCGTGGAATGGTAACACTCTTGGAAAGTGGAAATCTCTTCGTGAAAGCTCAACTCAACATGAAACAACTGAAAGGATTATGGGTGTTCTCAAAGAGAGATCCCAGACAGAATCTTTGGGTGGCGAGTAAGGAAAAGGAGGCTCCGTGATGCCGCTGCCAAAACCGAGAAAAGATGAGGATAGGAATACTTACGTCAGTCGGTGCATTCGCTTTGTTCACCGCGAGAGTACGAAGAAGAGAGAGCCTGCACAGATTCAGGCAATGTGCATTGGTAATTGGGAGAAGCATCACGAAGTTGCAACGAGGTTTCAAGCTTCACCGTTGTTTAAGACTCTAGGTAATGCGTTAATAATCGAAGGTGACCTAATACGTCCGGGAACCTTCATTGGACTTGATGGTGTACCGACTCATTACAGTGATAATTTCATTCACAGAATCGCTCCGTCAATTATCGGTACGCCAATACGGTTTGCTCATGAGATTTCTCCGAAAAGTATGCTTAAGAGAATAGAAAAAGGTACGACGATAGGATTCTGGACAGGATTTAAGAAAGGTGGCACGTTGAAGGTGAGAGGTTATACCTTCGATCCGATTGCTATCGAGTACCTGAAATCACATCCTAAGATCGGATTAAGTATGGAGGCACAAGTATATGCCGAATACAATCCGAAACTTGGCGTCGAGGATGCCAAGTCTGGCAAGCTCACGGGAGGCGTCCTGATAGATGACCCTGCATGTCCAACATGTAGAGTCACTAACATTCGGGAAGTTTCCCTTGAGACACGGATAAAAAATAAAAAGATGAAAGGCGTGTTGAACGTGACTGACGAAGACGAGGAACTTGAAGAAGAGCTAGAGGAAGAAGAAGAGGAATTGGGTTTAGAGAAACCTTTCTTGGAGTTTTCCGAGAAACAGGATCTTGCTAAACCTACACGCGGATCGTTCTTCACTTGGCTAGAAGAAGGCTTGAATAAATCTGGTATCAAGGAAGCTGTTGCTAAGAAAATAGTTGCTGCGATTGCGAAATCAATGACTACACCCTTCCAAGTAGCTGCACCGAAGGCTATGCAAGATGATCAAGCTACGGATGAGAAAACCTCACAAGACCTTTGGGAAAAGGTCAAGGCCGCACTGAAGGCTGCTGGCCTTGATGAGGCTACCATCAGTAAGGTTATCTCTGCGTTGAAAGGCGTCGTTAAAGTCCCATATCCAGGACCCGCTAAGGAAGATGAGACTGCACTGGCGAAGAAGTTAGCCGAAGTACAAGCAAGTCTTAAGAAATTGTCTGACGAGAGAGCTACCGAGAAGGCGGAAGCTCTCAGTAAGACGCTCGGTGAAGTCAAAGAGATTGATAAGGATTTTGACGAGAAGATCCTTGAGTCAATCGAATGTCCAGATGCGAAACAAGTCTTCTTAGAAAAATACCTAGCCAATTTGAAGAGAACGGTGAAACCGATACAGTTGCAGATCGGAAAGACGAAAGCAGAGGGAGCTGTATCAACAGCTGTCAAAGAAATGTTCGGCGACCAAACCTTCAATCAGATATTCGACATACCTGAGGAAGGGAAGTAATCATGTCTGAAATGCAAACACCCGCACAGAAAGAGTCACGAATCTGTGGCGATGCGTTGGATGACGAAGGATACGTTTTGATGCTGAACAACGATGGAACAGTGTCAAAATGTACCGCAGGAAGTCCAGCGTATGGCGTCGGATTTGCTGACACGAAGAACAAAGTCAACGGAACTGCAGAAGCCGATAAGCCTGTTGCTATCGTCAAGAAAGGCGCAAAGGCAAAAGTTCAGTATGCTGTAGCAAGTACTGATGCTGACATTGCGATCGGTGACTACGTCAGCGTGAAAGGCGTAGGTGCTGCTGGTGTCGTTAAGAAACACGTTGGTACTGCGGTACCAGGTTCTTACGCGCAAGCAACCTTCCAGGCAATACATGACGAGAAGGAAATGGTCGTCGGTGTTGCCCTTGAGGCTGTAGCTGCACCTGCAGCTGGCACGAAGACTGGAAAGCTCGATGTACAACTGACCTGTCCGAATTTCGGTAGACAGGAGTAGTGAACGAAATGCCATACTCAATTGACGATATTATCAGGGAAGTTGCGCTGCAGACCACGATCTCGGAGAGGTCCGTGAGAGCGAACGTTATTCGAGAATTCGTCTATCGTGCAGCTGCAATACTAACTGATGCGACGAGAGTCATACCTGAAGTAAGGTATGACGGACTGGATATCAAGGCGGAGATAGCTGGAGACGTCGAGATTGACTACCCGGTAGCTGAAGGTGCTGAAGGCGACGAGGGAAGAGTTGAGTGGCAACCATTCAATTGGTCTCTCGCGAAAGGTGAAGGCTCCTTTAAGATTACTGATGAGGCGGTCATCAGACAGTATCAGAGATTGCAGTATCAGACTGGCGTAAAGCGTGTAGCGGAAGGTTTCGCCAAGAAGAAGAACTATAATATCATGGAAGCTGTAGTCGCAGGGTATACTTTGACAAATGCAACTACAGGCGCCTGGGATGGAGGTACACCAAAGATTGTTGAAGACGTCAATAAGGCTATCAGTACCATCCTTGAGTCTGATGCCGCAAGGGTCACCTACAAGGATGTTGCCAAGATCAAGGTCTGCTTACCCATAAAGGCTTTCAACCTTTCTGGTGCGCTGACTGAGATCGCTAACCTAAAGATGAGCTATCGAGACTATTTGGGAACACAGTATAAGGGAATAGAATTCCTACCGTTCAAGGATATTTCAACAGCTACTGGTCTAGGCGGTGGAGATGACGGCTATGTCGTCGTCAGTGGTCTAGATACAGGCAAACACGGTGTCTACCGCGGCGGAAAGGTTCCGTTAACTGAAGAAAAGCGTGTAGGTGCTGCCACGAAACACATCGTAAGGCAGTTCTTCGCTACGAAGATTATGCAGGATTCTGAGACTGTTACGACATCTAGCAAAATATGTCGTATGTCTGCTATACTCGGCACTCCATAGTTAACCTGTCTTTCAGTGCATACGGTAGTTTCCGTCCTGGCTCGGAAGAGCGGACGTAAAACAAACCGCTGGGAGATAGACGTAAAATCTCCACATCTCTCTGATGTGATGCATGATGAGCAAAAAGGAAAAGAAGAATCCTGGTTATGTTAAAACTGATGTGTTTAATGCGAAGTTTAACGAACTTACCAATTATTGCAAACGCTTGGAGGATACACAGAAGAAAATCCTAAACGTTCTGATCGGAAAAGATATGGATAGCGGGATAGTAGGTAAGTTGCGCGATTTGAGCAATGAGATTAAGACTGGCAAAACGATTGTGGGTTGGATTAAACCCATAGTCATTGCAGTCGCTTCGTCATTCCTTACAGCTGTCTTTTTGACAGCTATCATGGGTACAATATAATGGAGGAAAAAGAATGGCAGCGGTATTTAACGTCAATTTCGACTTCGGCGGGTCAGATGGAACTCCAGGTACCGAACAGAATACGGATGGATTAGGTCCACCGAATGTAAGAATGAAAACGGCTGACGATGCAACGATAGATTCGACTAATCCGATACCGATACCACCTTCCGGTACACGGCGTAGTTTCTGGAAGCAACTCTATCTCTACTGTGCTACAGCACCATCAACTCAGGTAGACAATGTAAAATTCTACACTGACGGCGGTGGATTCGGAACTGGTATTACCCTTTATGTGGGTGAACAGTTTCCAACGAAGAATTCAGGTTCGGATGCGGGCTACGAAGTAGCAGCTGGTACTGTGGGACAAGATGGGGACGAAATGGTCGCGAATCATGGTGGCATAACTTCGAAAGCTGACGCTTTCTCATTCACTTCGGGCTCACCACTGTCAGGCCCATCGATATCAGAAGCTGGTAATATCATAGATGCAATCGGTGAGACAACGAACTATATAGTCGTACAGATGGATGTTGCTGACACGGCTTCACCTGGTGACTTAACCGATGAAACAATGACGTTCCAGTACGACGAGATTTAAACTCTAGGACGTGCAATACAATGCACTGGAAAGCAATATATAATGATGGGTCGTATCTGGAGCAATTTAATCCCGACGGATCGGAAAATAAGTATCCTGATATTCAACGGGATAAGTTAGTGCAATTTATTTTACTGGACTTTCTAAACAGGCCTAGGGTTATTTTACATTTGAAACCTGGACAACAGCTGATTTGTCGTAAAAGAGTTGCTATTCATTTAGCGATAGGTCCACAAGGAAAGAGCGGTCAAGAGGAAACATGGATTGTTGGATTTCAGGAGAATCGACGCGGCGTCAATGTGCAATCTATCTGTTTCGTTTTCGAAGATGGTCATGTTGAGTTAATGGATCGCTTCAATCCTGATCATAAGTTATTCTATCCTGTAATAATTAGAAAGGAGGAAAAGATTTGACGAACTATTTCGTAGACATAGAAAAGGTATCTGGTACACTGACAGGAACATGTGACTTTACCAATGGGTCAGCGACTGTCTATGGAACTAATACACTGTTTCAGTCAGAACTTACTGTTGGTGATTTCATTCGAATTCAAGGTGCTGGAAATCAATGGTATAGAGTAGCATCGATAGAAAGCGACACTGAACTGACTTTATCATGGGCATTTTATCAATCCACAACAACAGGCGAAACAACAGATTACAATGACGAGGTTGGTACATCTGCTGCTGCAGCGTTCTGTCATGTGTGGTCAGCGCTAGTAGATTTATCACCAATCGGTCCTGGTGATACTGTTTTCATTCGCTGGAATCAAACTCATCTAATGGGTAACTGCAACGTAATCATTGATGGTGGTGGTACGGCAGTCAACCCTAATGTTCTGGCAGCTGATGATGGAACTGGTTGGCCTGGTGATACTCAAACGACCAGACCGACTTTTGATTTTCTCAACACGGATACTCAAATCTACTCGTATGATCAAGATTTCTGGGAGGTGTATGGTTTTATCTTTAAGAACTCTGCAAGACAAACTACACGAAGTTCACCGTTGACATGGAATGATGCTGATGGATGGTTCCTTGAGTACTGTGATTTCTTGGATAATAATGATGCTCCTGCAGGATATAACAAAGGTTTGCACGTTGATGGAGTTGGTCAGGCTGTTATCAAGAACTGTTTGTTCAGAAATAATGGTAACTGGAATCTCTATTGTGATAATAACAAGCTAATAATCGAGGATTGCATCTTTGACGCCGGTACTGAAAACACACAGTACGGTTTATCTGTGCGGGCATCGATTGTAATAATGCTGGATTGCGAACTAGGAAAGAATAATACTCACACCAATGCTGATATTAGCTACATTGGTAATCCTAGCGAAATTACAGCCAGGAATATAATATGTTATAGCACGAATAAAGTTATTGCTAGCAGTCCAGTGATGGTATATGGTAGCTTCTTCCGCTGTGAAGAATGGGGTGGAGTTATAGGTGCACAGTACTACTGGTGTACGCTTGGAATAATGGAAAGAGACACAACTATAAAATACGGTGCAGACAGTAGTCGCAGAGTTGATCCGAATACTAGTGGCGAATCTACAACACCATGTAGTATACGTTATCCACTACAGGTCTTAGACATTCCACTTCATGTGCCAAATATCCAAAAGACTTACAAGGTCTATGTCTATGGAACCGGTTGGTCTGGAACACCTCTACTCAGTGCCGATGAATTCTGGATCGAAGCCTACTATTTCGATACTGGTGGTTCAGCAAAAAGAGCGATAGTGAAATCTACGCAAACTTTGACTGCAAATAGTACTTGGACGGAATATTCCGTCACTGTTACACCAGTTATCACAGGCGTACTGTATTTACGTGCTTTTCTTGCCAAGGCAGAAACAGGTGCACTCCTATACGTTGATATCAAACCAGTCATCACGTAGTGAAAAGAATGCAAGCAGTGAGACTTCCAAAGAAAATACTTGAACGTTTTCCTATGTGGGAGTTTCAATGTCCTATTTGTCACACATACTACGAAGAACAACCCGTCAGTTGCTCCAAGTGTGGAACGCTTTGTAACAATCCACAGTTCTGGAGAGTACCACCGAGATTTCTGAAGAATTACAAGGCAATGAGTGAGTATGCTCACAGAAGGATTATTCCAACACTTTCGAAGAAGGAGCAAAGGTATTGGCGTAAGTTCTTTACTACCATTTTTACTGCAGACTTTGAAACATATCAAGACTATAGTGACTTTGATGCCACATCAATCGGCGGATCTAACACGATGGCAGTTGTTACCGATCGGCCACATAAAGGTAGTTACTCTAGTAAACATTACGTTGTGGATGAGAATCAGGGTTGTTGGGCTCGGAAAGATTTTACCGCACAGACAGAACTCTATATGAGAGTTTACGTTAACGTGGATGAACGAAGTAATGGAACTGCTCCGTACTTTTTCACCAATTTTTTCAGAGGTTTCGACCCTTGTGTGAAGTTAGGCACATTGAAGTCTGGCAACGGCGTATCTCTATTTATGAGATATTGGAATGGCACTTCACTTGTAAATGATCAGAGCTCAACAGTGTTGTCTTTAGATACATGGTATTGTATAGAACTGTATTACAAGTGTGCCGTAAGTGGTGAAGTACGAGTTTATGTAGATGGAACAGAAGATACAGACTTAACAAATACTGGTTTCGATTCTTCTGGAGTTACAAATCTGCAAAGAGCATCTATCGGTCATTGGCAATATGGAGAAGGTCCGGCTACTGGAGATAGTACATACTTCATAGACGATGTTGTCATAGCCGATGAATATATCGGTCCTGCTGTTGACCAGTTTACCAAAACCTTTACCTTGGACGCTATTCTTATTGGTTCACCTAAAAAACACTTTACATTAGATGCCCTGCTTAAGGGAACGCTCACTAAAGATTTCACTTTGGATGCACGCCTAATCAAAAGACACACAAAGGTATTTTCAATCGACGGAATTTTGGTTACTCAAGGTACAAAAACATTTACTCTTGATGCTATTGTCTCTGGACCGGTGGTTTTTCAAGACCCATTTTGGTCACTTGGCGAGCCAGTGATTCCACAAGAAGATTACGACTATTGGAGTCTTGGTGAACCGTGGATTGTTTTGCGCATTACTGCTGTTGCACAAGAAACTAAGACCTTCACACTTGATGCACTTTTGAAAGCGGAACTTACGAAAACCTTTACACTGGATGCACTTTTACAATCAGTTTCTACTAAGACATTAACAGTAGATGCTATTTTGTTAGCAGTACAGACGAAAACATTCACGTTGGATGCTTATCTGAAAGCGACATTAACGAAATCTTTTGAGCTCGATGCATTGTTACAAAAGACTCAGATAAAGACATTCTCCGTTGATGCTTTACTCAGAGCTACTCTTACCAAGCCATTTACATTAGATGCGATACTGGTAGAAGAAGGTATAAAGACTAAATCGTTCACTTTGGATGCATTGCTTCAGAAAGTGCAGACGAAAACATTCTTAGTAGATGCACTGCTTCGATTAAGAGGAGAGAAAACTTTTGCTATAGACGCAATCTTACAAGCAACTCTTGAGAAGACGTTTTCTCTTGACGCGCTACTTTTGAAGACTGTTGTAAAAACTTTCACGTTAGATGCGATCTTGAAGTCAACTGCAGTGAAGACACTGACTTTGGATGCTATTCTTAAAGCGACTCAGACAAAAACTTTTACGCTTGATGCCATCCTTTCAGCACCTGGAGTATTTATGAAACAATTCACTTTGGATGCACTCCTGAAAGGTTCTTCAGTAAAGACATTTACTATCGATGCACTCCTGCAAACATCTCACGTAAAGACTCTCACACTTGATGCCATTCTCTTACTCACAAGCACGAAATCATTCACGTTAGATGGATTGATTCGAAAGACTAGTGTAAAAACCTTCACTTTGGATGCGATCATAGTTGGCCTACTGCCGACCTTATTTGCTGAAATTACCGAAACAGCAGATGATCTTGGAGTGAACATTACCGAAGAAGAACAGGAGATGGGTGTTACAATTGAAGAGGTTGGCTAATCCACATCTGCACCTAAAAGTTTAAATATTCGAACGGATGAAATATATTCGTACGGACAGTGAACTTGAATGAAGTTTGCGCTACGAGGTCAGACACGCACATTTCGTGTGGCATTTACAGATAGAAATGGCGATCCTAAGGATCCAACGGACATTACCGGAGAGGTATATGATCCCGAGAGTACGCTGAAGCATTCTTTTGTCCTCGGAGATTTCACGAAGATTTCAACGGGCATCTATGAAGTTGCGTACACGCCAGCCAGTGATGCAATAATCGGCCGGTGGAAGCTTATCGTCGATGGAAAGGATGGAACAGAGCCTATCGGAAAGGATACGATAGTTTTCAAAGTAACAGCATGGTACGTACCTGAAATAAGTGAAGTACGACAGACGTTGAATAATCTGTCCGATAGTCAGGTAGGTGATCTGACCGTTGCTTCAAAGATTAATCTCGCTTATACGATAGTATTAGAGAATATTTCAGGTGCTGCGAAGCAAAGCCTCAAAGAGGAGGCAACTCTCGCATGGGCTTGTTTCTTAGTCTACAAGGAGTACGTTGCGAAATTAGAGCGCGGTCCTGGCGTAACTCCTGCTGCAACGGTAATGTTAGAGAGTTATAAAGAAGAAGCTATGCAATTTCTTGAGTTCGTTAAGAAAGGAGCGCCAGCATATGAGCCATCTATCGACCAGCCTGATACGTTATTAAGACAGTATCTCGATGGTGAGTTAGCAGAAGACGAAGATTTCTATTAGGTGATCAACGTGCAAGTCAAAGTCATGATTCAATCCGTCGATCTGAGGAATTTTCTCGAGACAGAGAAAGACTACTGGGATAGATTTGGATCTGCTGTGTTAACGACCGTACGAGATAAAGGCTTGCAGATTTATCAGGAGGAAGCACCGAAAGGAGCTACGAGAAGATTACAACGATCTCTTTTCGGTGAGGTCCAAGGTAACAAAGTTTCCTTCGGTTATGATCTTAGCGTTGCTCCTCATGCTGAACATATTGATGGTTACGGGCAGACAGCAAGATCACAAGGTAGATTTGTTCCAACGTTAGGTCGTCGACTTATTAAATCGTCAAAACATAATCCTAGTGTAGGTTGGCATCCTGGTAGTCGTAAGACGCCATTTACTGAACGGACTTTAGCAAGACTCGGTCCGTTGATGACTAATATTATAATGAATGGAATTCAAGGTGCACCGAAATGAGTTGGGGAGATTGGTACGAGTCTGTCTGGACGGCACTGGTAAATAAAGTGAAGTCACTTGATGACTTCGATGATGAGAATACTTTCTTCGGTGAAAAGTTCCCACCGGAGAAATATCCTTCCGCTTATATCTGTCCAGGTGAAGTTCCAGGCCAGCCGAAAACTATGCATGAGTCAGAGTATCATCCCCAATTCGAGATCGGTATAGTCGTGAAGAAGGCAAATGCAAAAACTGGCTTTATAGATGCGTTTAAATATGCTGGCAAGATAGTAGGTGCGATTGATGCTGACCGTACACTCGGCGGTGCAGTACATAATGTCGAAGTGATCAATATCATACCGTATTGGCGTGGTCTTGGTCGTGGTCCTGAAGATCACTGGGTTGGCGTTATAGTTTCCTGTACTCACAAAATGTAGGTGAAAGAAATGTCAGCAAAAAAGACAAAATCTGAAGAGGTGACCGTTAGATATACTGCACAGTATACTGGCGAATCACCCATACTTCGTCGGGTTGTCAAACCAGGCGAGGAAATAAAAATAGATAGAAAGACTGCAAAGTTACTGGTTTCTTCAGGCCAGTTTGAAATTGTTGCAGAGAAAAAGCCCGCCGGAGGTGAGACAGATGGGTAAATGGTTAGGCATAGCAGACGAGACAGTCTTCGGTACACCTGTTACTCCGCCAACTGAATTCCTCGACTGTCAGTCGATTGACTTACATCCTGAGAGAGAATCTGCTGAAGTTGAATCTTCGAATTTCATTGGTCCTACTAGCGCAGCGACAGGTTCGTACAAAATTCTCGGAGAGACTGAAATCATACCGAATTCGGAGAATATCTTGAAGTTACTCAAGTATCTCCTTGGTGCACCGACAACATCACAGGATGGAACTGATCCGAGATATAAGCATCAATTCTGGCCGTTAGACACTTTAAAGTTCGCGACCTTATATAAGGTTGATGAGCAATTACCAGACGGCGTGAATGCACTGCAATATACGTCTGTGATAGCAACAGAATTAAGGCTAGAAGCCGCATTGAATGCTTTCGTATCAACGCGCTTCTCTCTATTCGGACAGAAGGATGCAAAGATAACAAAACCAACTATAGGGACGTTCTCAGCTGTAAAGCAGTTCTTCAGCATGAATGGTAAGATGTACTGGGATATAACCGGGACGTTAGAAGAAACTTTGATTAGTGCGATGAGTTTGACATATACACGAGAGATTCCAGATGACTTCTATTCAATGAACGACGCCTTCCTAAAAGGATTCATACCTGGAGCCGCTAAACTCGAAGGTAGCGTCGATCTTCTGTTCAAGGATTGGACGGCATATGAAAAATTCTGGGGAGGCACGTCAGCTCCTATTTCGTCACCGGCTAGAGCTGCAATGAGCTTTGACTTCATAGGGCCAGCATTGACAGGAGGATCAGGCGAGTATGAGTTTAATCGATTGAAGGCTTTACTGCCGTCATTGATCTTACCATCAGTGAAAGAACCTTTCGAGGGCAGAGGTAAAGTCGTCCAGACAGTAGAGTTCAAAGCAGATCGAGGATCTGTCGGTGGGCAAACTGCACTGTGGGAAGTCGATCTCGTGAATGCAATTGCATCAGCTTAAAAGGAGGGAGAAATCTGTCGGAGTTAATTCCAACCTCATCGGAAGAATATCGCAAGGGTAAAACGAAGATTATCAAGCTGAAATCGGGAAATGTCTTTGAGATTCGAAAGATGTCGGTACCGGTATTTGCTGACTTGTATACTGAGTTAGGCATAGTTCTTCCACCTGGCACTCCATTGGAGAAGATCGATGAAATCATGCAAGAGAAGATGAGTGATCCGGAGTTTAGCATTAAGATTATTAATGCGGCTCTTAAGGTTGTACCGAGGTGCATTATACGTCCGCCTATCGTTGACAAGCCAGAGCCGGGTATGTTGACAGTTGATGACATATCGCCGGAAGATTTATTCGAGACGTTCGAAACGGTTATGGAATTCAGCGGTATAACTCGTTTGGCAGAAGCAGCACGTCAGAGGTTTCAGAAAAAGCCCGCTTGGTAGAATAGTCAAAGGCGTCGCAATGGCATGTGGTCGCTTACCTAGTGAACTAGTTGACTACACTGGTTCGCGTCTTGAACGACTTCTCTTTGATGCTGCGATACTCCAGGAAGAAGAGGAAAGCGAACCGAAGACAACGTTAGATGCTATCATTCGAAGAAGAAGACAGTCAGGAGGATACGCATAGTGTCACAACGTACTGTTAGAATGATCTTACAATGGTTAGAGGCAAATCCAGGTACGTATAAGTCCGTGAAAGATAAAGTAGATGCTTTAAGTGTAGCTACGAAGAGAGCTGCAGCTGCCGTATTACATGGCGTATCAGCTGATAGAGAACGCGATAAGATATTAGATGCAACGAAATCAACGCATGCAGACTATCTGAATGTTATTATGCGTAGCATTCCTGGCTATAAGATGGCTGAGGATATCCAGAAGAGACTGGATGCACAGACTGAAAGCGAACGAAAAGCTAGAGAAGAAAGTATTAAGACGTGGAAGAGACATAGTCATCAGATTACGACGGCAGGCATGCGTATTGGTTGGCTTGGCTACCGCCTTGTCATGATGGGTCGCATCATGACTCGGTACATTATGCAACCCGTCAATCAGGTTATTAATCTGCTTAAGAACTGGCAGAAGACTATGAGTGATGTTGCCTATACGATAGGTATTTTAACCTATACGGGTATGGGCTCCACTGATATGTTGGCAACATTACGTGATACACTAACGAAATTACCTGCAGCAGGATTGCAGATTCAAGCTGCCTTCGGAGCCATCGAAGGCGTACTCGCTACGATTGGAGTTGCACTCGCACCGATTGTTGCTGACGTGCTTATTCAATTAGCCGATGCTTTTCTCAAGGTATGGAATGCAGTCTCTCCGACACTTATTCCAGCATTGGAACAGATGGCTAATTCTGTTCTTCCGACGTTGATCAGCCTTATTGAAGATGTCGGCCCGGCGATCATTGCGGGCTTCGTTGAAGGACTACAGATATCTGTTCCACTCATTATTGAATTAATGAATGCTGCACGACCACTCTTACCACTGTTAGCAAAACTTGCAGGCATCCTTTTGCCGTTCGCACCAATTTTAATGGCTGTCGGTATGGCATTCTTCTTTATCAGTCCGATCCTTATGACAATCGGAACGTTAGTTGGCTGGCTAGCTCCACTCGTCGGTGTCCTCGGAACGTCTTTCTCATCACTTCTTGCTCCACTCGCTGCGATTGCAGCAGCCGTCATAGTTGGTATCACTGTATTCTTGCTTCTGAAAGATATCATCGGCCCGATACCAGCAGCGATCATTGCCATTACGGCCGCAATAATTACAGGCGTCATCGTGTTTAAACTAATGGGTGTTGTTCTCGGTTTTCTGACTGGTATAGCAAGCGCAGCCTGTCCAGCTCTTATCGGCCTCGGTACAGCAGTTGGTACTGCGGGAGCAGCTGCTGCTCCTGCGATCCCCATTATTTTAGCTCTTGGCGCGGCAGCCTTAATGGTCGGTGCAGCCTTCTTGCTGGCTGGCGCAGGAGTTATGCTTGCAGTCAAAGGGATAATTGATCTCGCGAAGAATATTGATATCCTAATTCCTCTCGTTCCCGTTCTGTTTGGAGTAGCAGCTGGAATGCTAGCAGTAGCTGCAGCTGGATTGGTAATGCTTCCATCTGCCGCTGGTGTCCTAGCCATGTCAGTTGCGCTAGTTGCATTGTCGGCCTCTATCGTAATATTGGCTGGAGCACTCGTTACTCTCACTGCTGCTGCGAAAGCTTACGAGGCAGTTGCGGGCACTGTAGAAAAAGTTACGAAAGGCGTAGGGAATGTAATCGGCGGGTTGGGTAAAGCCCTGTCAAGTTTATGCTTCCGACATGCGACACCTATGGCTGAAGTCTTCGGTAAAACGTTAGATAGTACGAAGAGAAAGACTGTTGAGACGACGGCGACGATTAACGAGATAGCAGGTGCACTACGTCGGGTACCAGCGGGAGAAGTTGGCGGAGTTGGTGTCGGAGGTCGTCCAGGTGGTCCTAACTATACGACGATTTATAGCTCTGTCGAAATAGGTTCAGTCTCGAGTGAACTTGATTTGAATGTAATTCCGACTACAGTCGACAGAGCATGGGGTGAAGCAATCCGAAGGAGGCGGTGAGAATGCCATGGCAGATTAAATGGGATACGACGACGATTGAGTTGACGCAAGATCCAGCGAATGTTATTGATGACAATCCTGCAAAAGAGTCGTCTGCTGACTACCCAGGTGATCTACCGGTCTTAATAGGTATCGGAAAGAATGTGAGAAAGCTTACTATCGAAGGTTATCTTTACGATCCTGCGAAGACGAAAGATCAGTTGAAGACTGATATTATTGATCCTCTACGTACGAGGATTGGAAAGACAGTAGAATTAGCGCAGACTGCTCGTTATAATGGCACTTGGATGTTATATAATGTTAAGCCTAAAGAAGAGAGAGGATTTACGAAATCTTATCGCTACACGATGGAATTTCATCAAGGTTCTCAATACGTGGTATTATAATGGTCTGGAAAATTGAACTTTGGGTGGATTCACCTCCAGGATGGGTAGAGAAGACTGACGCTACGATAGTAAGCATGCCGGCAGAACTAAATGGGCATGAGGAAGCAGTCTTTACTATCCCGAATACTTCAGCAAATCGGTCTTTTGTTGACGCTGATGTGAGGATTAGAATCTCATGGGATACAACGGTTATTTGGCGTGGAATGCTATATGCTCCATTATTCGGTAATGATCTGATCACGTGTATTTGTTATAACGAATGTTTTGAGGAGATGAAACAAAAGGATTATACTGCAACACATACGTCTATTGCGGCAAATACAATTCTTGCAGCGATCTGTACAGCAGCCGGCGTTGTTGCAGGCTCATGTCCGTCAACATTAGTTTCCGTAAGATTTCGCAGGACGAAATGTTTCGATGCTGCCGTCTTCCTAGCAGAAGCAGTCAACGGAGACTACTGGGGTGATTATGATGGCAGCGAAAATCCACGGTTTAATATTAGTGCGCGTGGATCAGCGAAAGGATCGATTACACCTATCGCATGGCCTGAACGTGGTAAAGATCGCGCTAAGAAGAGAGATAAAGTAATTATAGTTGGGGTTGATGCTGATGGTAACGAGATTGAAGGATCTGCTGGAACAGGTACTGATATTGAAGTCTTTCGAGAGAAGAAAGCATCAGATGTTGCGACGCTCAATAATATTGCTGCCCAGAAGTTGGCTGAACTTAATACGGAATCTAGCGGAGTTACTCTGCCTGTCTTGATTACAGCAGCTTACAATCTTTATCCTGGCGATACTATTACGTTAAATAAGCCAACTTTAGAACTCGTTGGAGATTTTCGCATCTGGACGATAACAAAGTATCTTACAAAGGCTGACGTTGAAGTTGAAAGGCCTGAAGCGATCGGTACGAAGTATTTAGATGAAACGAAACAATATGAAGAGCAGGGCATTTATATATTATCAACGGAACAAATACCAGATAGGTATTATGATAAGGAAGCAGATGACGTTGATGACATTGCAGATGTGACGAAATCGCCTCCGAGTTTTTCAGTCACCGCAGAAGAGATTGATACGACGACACTATTTCGTTGCTGGCTGAAGATCACAATTACTCGAGTTACAGGTGCTGGTGGGTATATTATTAGTTACAACGAAACAGGGTCGGCGAATTTTCGTCACATCAGTGTTGAACAGCCAGTAAGTGGTAATCCCGTCGTAGTGACGGAAGATCTCAAGGCTGATACGATTTATGATATTAAAGCATGCACGTTGAGTAAGCTTGGAGCAGCTTCATCGTGGTCGAGCGTACAGAATAAGACAACGGCGGCAAATCAAGCTGCGCCGCCTGTACCGACTGGATTAACTGCATCACCGGTTCTTAATGGAGTTCTAATCGAGTGGCAACACGTTGGCGCATCAGACTTAATGTTCTATCAGGTATATCGTAGTATAACATCAAATCCTGGTGATGCTGTCAGTGCGGGAACAACTCGCGGAAATGTATTACTCTGGAAGGTTGAGGATCCTGATGCTGAATATATTACACATTACTTCTGGGTGACGGCAATCGACACTTCAAATAATGAAAGTGCGAAACAAGGTACGCCCGTAAGTGCAACTCCAGAAAGAGTGAAACCAATTGATCTGACGATTGAATCGCGTCCGTGGACTGCCGATTTCAAGATATGGGAAGACGAGACAACATTTGGTAAGTTATATTGGGCTGCGAAAGATGACGTGTCTAATATTACTATCAAGTTTGCTGACGGAACGTCTAAGACAATTAATGCTAACATATCTGGCACGACGTTTTCTGCGGGATTACGATATTTCTATTGGCAAGACGGACAGTCAGCACTGCAAAATTCTGTGGACTATGATGATGCTGTCGGTGAAGGGAAGGGTTTGCTAGCTGTCGTCGATGTGAAAACAAGTGATCGTTCGACGATTCTCCCTTATAATAGTTATATGCCGACGATAGGTACTGGTGCACTCGCGGCAAAGGCAATCTTAGCACAGCATATCAAAGCAGGCCAGATTCAAACTGACCATCTGGAAGTTGCGTGTATTACAGCGCCGAAACTAGCTGAAGATGCTATCATGTTTACTTATAGCGATGTCGGTCTAGTGCTAGCGTTACCTCTCGACGAAGGAACAGGTTCTTACGTTTACGATTGGAGTACGCAAGCAAACTCTGGAGCAATATCTGGTGCTACATGGACGGATGGCAAGTTTGGAAAAGCCCTGCTTTTCAACGGAACGAGTGACTATGTTAACGTCGGTGATATTGCTGCTCTTGCCGTTACCAGCATTACAATTATTGCATGGGTAAAGTTGGCGTCAAGTGGCGGAACGCAAGCAGTCGTTGACAGATATAAGAGTACACCGAACGATGGGTATATGATTAGGATTACTAACAGTCGTTATTTAGAGGTTGTCCTCGGTAATGGTACGACGGAATACGTCGATCAGTCAACTCTACAAATTGCGTGGGATACATGGCATTTCATAGCCCTAACGTATGATAGTACAACAGGGAAGGTTTATGCATATATCGACGGCGTACAAGAACAACTGGATGATTTTACAGGTGCACTTGGTGATGCAGGCAGAGTACTACAAATAAGTTCACAATGGTTTGGACAGTTAGTTAAAGGTACAGTTGATGAAGTTCGTGTCTACGATCATGCATTAAGTGCCGATGAGATTTTGAGCTTATTCAGAATCGGTGCTTCGAAGTATGATATGATTACGACAACTAAAGTCCTCTCGATTGCAGCGACGAAAATCCTTCTTTCAGGATCGGTTTATCTATCCGACTGGAGGAACGCAAGTGATCTGACGAAGATCGAAGGAAGTAAGATCTACACAGGGACGATTGATTCTGATCAGATTAAAGCAAATGCGGTGAAGACTAGTGAATTACAGTTTGACCGTGTGACTTCTGATCCTTCAGGTGAAGGTAAACTCTGGTATCGGTCAGATTTCGATCAGCTACGATTTCGCGGTGTAGGCAGTCTTGTCGGATATATTCCACGATATCCTCTGACTGATGATACTGCACCACCAGAAAACCTAATACCAAACCAATGTTTTGAATTAGACCGTGATGATGACGACGTTCCTGATTATTGGATGTTCAGTGGTAGTGGTACAATAGAGAGAATTACAACCGATTCCTATAAAGGTGGAGCCTGTATTCGACTTTATTGTACTTCAGCGCAAAATGTTGGTGCGTGGTCTGAATTCTGTCCAGTAAAGCCTAATTTGGTATATTATGCAAGCGCAGCAGTAAAACGCGTTTCAGGCTCATATAATGCCGTCGTTCGAATACATTGGTATACACGAACGAAAGCCGAAAGTTCAACGCCTCACTCCGATGCTTACGATGGAAGTGCAACTACTTCTTGGGGAGTGCTAGGCGGTACGGTTACGAGTCCTAGCGATGCAGCATATGCTCGCGTAGAGGTATATATTTGGCAACCGAGTCCGACGGCTGAAATGCGTTATGATGATATAGTTTTCAGTGAACAACGCGCTGCTATACCGACAGAAGGGGTTGTCGGAGGAATAACTTCAGATTATTATACTACCGTTCATATAAATACAACTTGGACTACGGCGGTTGAAATAGTTGTGCCGGATGTTGATCACGAAGTCTATTATATTATCTCGATGTGTACATGCAAAGAAACTCAAACTTCGCAGGCACATATTAACGTTCGATTATATGATGTTACTGCGAACATATATTACCCGTCTTTGTCTACGTATTATTGGATTCTACTCAGAGCAAATTTCTGGGAAGTGCCGTTTGATTGCTTCTTTACTATTCCACGGAATGTGAAAGGTCATACATTGCGATTACAAATGCGCGTTGATACTTCTGGTTTGGATAGTGACTTCTATGTCCGATTATTAGCATGGGGTCACAGTCCGCATTCACATCGTTAGACTTTACGAGACCCAACGTGCTCATAGAATAACAGTAATGCATATCCGATTGCAATACAGCAAGCTACAATTTCAAACGGCACGAGAATATCGAAGTGAATTAGCACAGGCTTGTCGATAGTTAGAATGAGGAAATAAAGGAAAACAATCTGCGAGCCAATGGTGGTCGCTAATGCTAGGTATTTCAAGAGGTAGATCAACTTTCGTCGATTCATATTCCCACCGGATATTAACTTAACAGGAGGTGATAAATTGAAACGAAATATGATAGTAATGCTTCTAATCCTTCTACTACCTATCGTTGCTGTAAATGCACAAGTCTCTTATTTCTCTGACAGCTATGAAAATGGCTTCGACCCTTGGGACAGTACGATGGTTTGGGGTGAGGGTTCGTATCTGAAAATAATCGAAAACGCATCCTTTGCATACCGTGGTAATTACTGCATGGAACATTATTTAAACAGTGGAATCAAGACAGGCGCATCTAGTGGAGCGTTTCTTATCAAATATCTACCGAACGTAACGATGCTGTACGTGCGAGTCATGGTTAAGCTACCGACACTAGATGCAGAAAGCAGTATTGAAATATATTCACTGCGAAGTGAAGAAGGATATGTCATTGCGTCATGCTATTTACTGCCAGTGCCTCACTATTGGTTGTTTCATTACGGTCATGCTGACGGACATACTTCATTAGTGACATATGTGATTCCGGAGATAAACGTCTGGCAGCACGTAGAAATAATGGCAAAGGTCGGCAACGGTACCGGCGAAGTTGCATTCTGGGTAAATGATGTTGAGTTGGAAAGAGCAACTAATATAAATAACACCGTAGTCAACGAACATATAATTGCTGGTGTTGAGAAAGTTCATATCGGTGGAGGAATCGGTTGGAGTGGCGAATTCAAATTCTATACAGATTACGTTGAAATTCGCGATGAATATGTCGGTCCTATCATTCCGGAATTTAGCTACCCTACGGTGTTAGTCGCTTTACTCGTTGTATCTGCATCTCTAGCCATTCTGGTTTGTCAGTGGGTATTCCGAGCTTGCGTAAAGACGTCAAAATGTCCTGACAGCTCTCCTGAACGATAACTATATCATAGTTAGCATCCTTAATTCGTTGGTTCAATTGCCGAATAAGCACCGCTATTTCATTGCTTCGCAGTACTTCACTCACAACGGCTCGCTGTTGGGTAATCTTCTGTTCGATAGAATCCATCAACCTTTGCTGTTGTTCGACGTTTATTTGGAGACTCTTCATTTCATCGCCCAAACGCTTCTTTTCAGCTAGTAAAATTGCTAACTTAATCTCTTCGTCACTAATCCCAGGTTGTTCCAAGACAATCTCAAGAATCTTATTGCAAGCTTCGGACATGTTGATACCTAGCTCCTTACACCGTGCGACGATATCCTTCCGTAAGTATAGCGTCGTGGTTTGTTTATTCATCTACCTTCCCTCATTAATGATTTCATAACCTTCCAGGTTTCTAAAAAGCGATATCCTTTTGCTGTCGTTCGATAGAACTTTCCGTGCTGTTGCAATAATCCCGTCTTTAGTAGCAGCGGTAGATAACGCTTCGTGAGATAATCGTAATCTAAGTTTGCCTTCGACGCTAGATTAGATTTCCGAGTATCCTCTCGTGCAGCATCCAACAAATCAGCCATTATTTCAATATACGTCCTCATTTTTTCTTACCTCGCAATTCCTCCGATAAGATTAACGATCCATCAGGCAGTCTTTTCAATGCTCCCATTCGACTCATTTCACTAATTAGCTGTTGTGACTGTCTCCAGTCTTTCCCGAATAATAATAGTTCATCCTTAAGGGCGAATTTACCCATTGCCCCTCCATGAGCTCTCATAATCGAAAGGATTTCGGCGAACTCACTACCTCGTCGTATCATATCTCGATATCGTGCTTCATCGAGAAGCATCCTTTTGGTAGCATCATCAACCGAGACATATAACATACTGTCAAAGTCGCCTTTCATTACCTTATATCCCATAATCAACCTATCGTAGAGCATTTCTTCCCAGTAAGGCAACTTCAACTGGTCATATAAAGCATAAATTTCAGGATTAGACTCAATCTTCTCTATACCTTTAATCTTCTCCTGGAGATTCTTCAATTCTGCTCTAATCCTATCAGTTCGCGTCGGATTGAACTTAATATTCTTCGACGCTCTTCTCGCTAACTTTATTTCCTTCATATCAGTTGGCGTCGGTACGAAATAAATAAATAGAAATCTCCGCGCCATACCTCCTCGCAGATCGAATCGAGCTGGCTGTGTACCAACCCATAAGGTAAGGTACGTGCGGTAAGCTAACGGTCCGGCGGCAAGGTCTTTATAAACCCAACCGCTATCGAGCGCTCCGAGAAGAGCAGGATCAAGTGCCTTACTATGTTCCTGACGGAGCATCTCACTGATGGCGCTGAATTCCTCAATTGCCGTAATAGAAAACTGATGTCTCTTACAAATTCCAGGAACTTCGACCTTCTGACCAGCTTCAAGGCGAATCGTACCAACGAAGCCTGCCTCGGTCATCATGCCTTTCATAGCGTGGTCAATCTTACTATCTTCGAGAATAGCCTGATGACCGCGAACAAATTGTTCCTGCCAGAAGGTTTTCTCGCCTCCTGGCGGTGCGATAAACATAATATGTGATCGTAAATCTGGTATTCGCCTAGCTTCAAAATAAACTTTCTGTTTCCTATTATGTAAGTTCAATAGATGACATCCAATAGATGCTATATAATACGGTGGAAAACGATCTACGTGACATGCTTTTGCCTCGCGAAATTCCGCCAATATAAGTTCGTAAATATCCGTCACTATTCCACTTCCTCTCTAATTCTTTCCCAGAGATCAGAGCCTGTATGTACGATGCGTAGGACACCACATTCGTCACAGAAGACTCGACAATTCCGTCCGGATAGCTTTCGTCTACCTATCTTATAATGTCGTGTTTCTTTTCCACATACAGGACACGGTAAAAATCCTATAAAGACATACGTTTTCTTCTCCCACCCCAATATCTCGTACACTTATGATGCGTCTTACAACGTAATTCCTTTCCCTTAGGCTTCCAATACTCCTTACTATTCGGTCGACTTCGCTTTCCATAAGGCACAACATGATGTATCTCTAAATCTTCCGTGCTTCCACATATCTCTCCATTCGGCATGATGTGTTGACAACGTCCTCCAAGAGCTCGAATTAGATTATTCCTTTTTCTCTGATACCACTTTCGCAAATACTCCTTCTGTTTCTTCGGGTCGGCATAAGGCAAACTGTGTTCCCTCGTAAAGATTAGCCGTTATCAAAATATCGACTACATCAACGATCGGTATGAATCCGTGCTGATAGGTATCCGTCGTTTCAATCGTGAAGTCATCATTCATCTTGATGAACTTTTTCAATGGCTTATCATACGTCGTCATCCAGAAAACACCTGTACCGCCAGTAATCGTCGAAGTAAACAATAGTTCACCACGTCGTAATATTCTTTCTGGGCCGATCAAAATTAGCTCTTGCAGACTCTTCATCTTCACTACGATGAAATTCAAATACCGATCATCCTCCTCAACTTCTTATACGTTGCTGGTCCGACTCCCGGCATGACTAGGATTTCTTCAGGCCGCTCCTTTAAGGCCACTACAAACCCATAGAGATTGTTAAACTTATCGACAAATTGCTGTGCAAGCTTCGGACCAATATGCAATGCAGTCACAAAGACGGCAACTCTTGCATTATACGAGTGTTGTTTTAATGACCGTCTACTCGGCATTCCAAGTTTTCCCTCTTCGACTTTCTCGCAGATCTTCCAGAGTACCTTAAGTGCATCTTCGAGCGGTTGCTCACTCCAAAATATATTGCAATCGAAGCGAACACAGACTGAAGCGACAGCACCGTAAAGAGCCATCGGATTCAACTTCTGCCCGCGCTTAGCGAACTGCTTTGCCAAGTCCGAGATTTTGCCGTGAACGAAAAGGAAGGCAATCTTACCTTTCGGCTGACAGTAATTATACAGTCTCTCCATCTGTTCTTCCAATCTTCTCGTATACGTAGACTGACAGAGATCTCCGACCTCTTTCCTCTCCCAGATAACGTGATCGCTTGCGAAATCGCCGTAAGTCAACGTCATCCTAGTCCACCTTAAACCAGTCTTCCTTGCGGCTTCGAATATCTCCGGCGGTTCACGAGTATCGATCATCACGACAGCCATAGTTTACATCCCCTCTGGCATTTGTATCAATCCGCAAGATGGACAGTAGACTGCATTCCAACCACGACGATATTTCTCCACGTCAATCTCTCGCCCGCATTTCCTACAGAAAGTCATCGTAACGTCATAAGTGTCGCGAAAGACGTCTTTCCTAATCGGCCAGCACTCTCCGCTAGGTCCTCGTATGATATAATCCTCTCCTGCAATTGCAATCGTCGGTCCATGCAGTGTTATAACTGACTCACCACGCTTCGCCGGTGTCGTTATTCCATATCCGTCAAAGATGCCCACTGGCGAGACTTCCCTAAATTCAACAGATTTAGGTTTCTTTCGTGCTTTCATCCACTTCATTCTTAATCACCTCTAAAGCTTTCATATAGTCAACACCGAACGTAGTGAAGAACTTACCGTCAATTTCGACGACAGGGGCCGCTAGTATATACCTCGAACGCATTATCAAGTCAGCCATTACGTTAGTATCATCAAGATTTCGCGTCTCATACGGTATCTTTCTTTCCTCAAGGTAAGCTATCACTCGTTCGCAAACTACACATTGAGGAGTCGTATAGACTATTACTTTCATATCTCGTCCTCCTACATCCTCGATGCTCCGCATGGTTTGCCCGTATAACGATCTCTCTGACAACGATGACAGCAGTGCCAGTTAGGATCCGTGTGCCAGTAACCACATCGCGGACAACGATGAGGATCATCATTCTCTAGGTCTTCAAGTGCTTGCAACTGGGTCGACGACTCCTGCTTCGCGGAAACCTTTCTCTCTTTGTACACAGGCATTACACTTGCCGCAAGGTTTGTCCTCGCCTTTATAGCAACTCCACGTTAGCTGCCACGGTACGTTGAGATGTTCGCCACGCCGTACAATGTCAGATTTCGTCATTCGGACTAATGGTGCGACAATTTGTGGTTTGTCGCGCGAGCTGAGAACGAGCAGAGCATTCATTACAGCGACATATTCCTCTCTCGTATCTGGATAACCGCCACTGTCTATCCAGTTAAATCCTGTATAGATGTACTGACAACCGAGTACTTCAGCGTATGCCGCACAGATAGAAAGAAAAATGGTGTTGCGCATCGGTACGTACGTCAGCGCAACTTCGTCAGGTCGTTGGTCAGTCTCAACATCAGGTACTGCAATCTTACTGTCAGTTAGTGAAGAGCCTCCGATCTGCCTTAGATTAACCTTGAACACACCATGATGTACGCCATACCATTGCGCAAGCTGTTGAGCCGCTTTCATCTCTCTGTCGTGTCGTTGTCCATAGTCAAACGTTATCGCGTAGACTTGATGCTTGCCAAACTTCTTGACAGCTTCCGCAAGAGCTACTGCGCTATCCATTCCACCGGACAGCATCACGATACACTTCTGTACCATTCTCTCACCTCCTCACTTTTCTGTCTTAACTTCCGATTTCTTTGCTGGTGCGAGTTCCTTCAGGATTGCTTCCTTCATTTCAGACTTTATTACCGCTATCTCATCCTTGACCTTCTTTTCAGCCTGTCTATCCGTCAAGTTGGCTATGCCAACGTTCACTATTTTCTCAGCGCGATATATCACATGGACTCGCTTGATTGCCTTCCCAGCAACTACGACTTCTTCATGAAATGGCATGATATCACCTCCTTTTGCCGTAGATCAATGTGAGCGCCTCGTTACGAGGCTGCTCAAACATGAGGAAATTGCCACGGACTGCACTTGTAACCGTCCTTGCGTTTGTATGTGCTGGCATTCCATAGTCATACTTGCCTCCCACTAACATGCAAGTATGTATTCCTTCGATGATGACCATACAACCTAACGGATCGAGACATTCAACTATTGTATTAGCCAAGTCTGACGTCATTGCTTCCTGAATTTGCGGTCGTCTGGATAAAGCCCGGACAGCACTGAGAAACTTTGACAGTCCAACTATCGTTCTGTTAGGCACGTACGCTATGTGCACTTTACCAAAGAACGGCCAGCAGTGATGACAACACCAGCTTACGAACTCAATGTCCTTAATGACAATCATTTCCTTATGCTTCGTCGGCAGTGGTCTATCAAAGAACTTCTTAATATCAATCGTCAGTCCTTCCGACATGTCTTTATATAGGTCGACGATTCTTCGCGGTGTTTCTTTCATTTCACCCGTCAAGTCGAAGTTAAAGGCTAGCAGTAGATCCTTGACTCGTCTCTCCAATTCTTCTTGCGATTCCATATCGTTCACCCCGGTCTCCTCTTATGATGAATATTCGAATGTCGAAATTTTCGATAGTTGCAATAAGGACAAGAAGGAGATTCGCCAGAATCTGATAGATCTTCTTCCCATTCTTCTTTTGTACTGATTGCTCCACACTGAAGACATTCGTAGTATTCATACTTTCGTTTTGTCATACTATCACCTATACCTAGAATGGCGAAGTACCTCTTATCTCAGCTATCTTACAATCCTTACAGCCGTAATCTTCGCCGTGTGTACAGACATTACATGAGTCTTCCTGAATTGCGAGATCTAATTCATCAAGTTTCGCAACACTTTCCGTACAATGCATTATGACAAGCTCCGTCCTCATTTCTACAAGATTCATCACACATCCCTCCTATGCTTTGAGTAATGCCTCAGGATTAGTCCGAAAGAGCGTCATAACTCGTTGGCCTGAACAATCTCTACAAAGATGCCACATGACAATCCATTCTTCAATCTTATCCTTTCCCTTTATCTTTGTACCACACTGTCTACATTGTACAACGATGTGTTTACCCAGTCGCGATCGTAGAAATTTACAATGATTCCAGAGGAAGACAACAATACGTTTCAACACTACACACCCCTCCTTGTACCATATATCACGCGATGTAATTGTGGTAAGACTCTCAGATCAAATGGTAACTCTTGATGGCTGACGAATTCCCAAAAGTTCTTATACGTTCGCCAATAGCCTTCCGGTGTCTGTCCTTCAACATTACCGTCAGGTTGAATAATTATCGGCATCTCGAGGAAAGCCGACCGAATATGCACCTTCATTTCATTTAAGAGACTAATAGCTTCCCAGATGTCATCAACCGTTTGGCAGACAAATTTTAATTGTCTGCGAACACCGCGATACCTCCAGATTAAGGCCGAGAGAGTACCTTCTTCCCAGCGATCTTTCATCCCACTATTAGTCATCTTCGGGCTGATTGTCAACAGATCAATAAAGTTCAACCATCCTCCGTTAGGTATTATCGTGCCATTCGTTTCGATCGAAACAGCTTTGCGACCTTTACTTCTCCTATAGATTACATCCAGCAGCCGCTCGAGATCTTGTAAGAGTGGCTCGCCGCCGGTTATGCAAATCCACGTTGTCTGCGGCAACCGTCTAACCTCCGTCCAAATTTCCTCTTCACTGACTTCGCTGCCTTCCTCCCAGCTATACTTAGTGTCACAGAACGAACAGCGAAGATTACAGCCCGCTAACCTGATGAAGCAAGTCCTTTTACCGGATTGTATGCCCTCACCTTGTAGGCTGACGAAAGGTCTCTCAATGAGTTTCAACATACTGTCTACCTTCCTCTGTATTCGTTATATCCTTATATTCACCGTGTCCGCATCTCGGACAGCCTATCGCCATTAAAAGATACTCGCCAGTAAACTTACAGCCACACTGCTTACAGCGATAGACTTTCTTCTCTGGCGGTACTATAGGTTCGAACATTAGATTTTCCTCCCAGCCGTCGGTCCTTCGTATAACTCAAAGTGAGCTTCAACAACTCCCGGTATGCCTTCAATTTCGGCTTTCAGTTCTTCAGCAATCCTTTCAACAGATGTACCAGGCAGATCAGTGTCAATAATTATTCGTTGCTTACTAAACACCTGTCGAAGTGATTCTAATTCTTCCGTCCGGTTGACTAGATCACACAGAGTTGACCATGCCATCGCATCACTTTCTGGTATGAGTGGCATATGATCGAATGACTTTATTGCATCTTTGATGTCATTAAGATCGACGAATCCTTCGACGATAACTTCTAGTTTTTTCACGAAATACGTATGCCCGTGAAGCACTCCGCACTTCGGATGGCCTGGTAACCAATGAGCAGCGCTGAAGTAAAGCTCCTTCGCATCAATCTTTAACATTCGCATCATTCTTTCACCTCCTCGTAAGGTTCGGAAACGACAAGCTCAGGTCTCGCCCATTCGAGAAACCTAAGCAACTTTTTCTTCAGTTCCTTATTATCCGTACCGATGATTAGCTTCTCGATTTCATCCTTACTGAGCGTGCCACAAACTGTACCGATCTTATTCCAAGTCTTTCTTTCCATGAGACTTTACCTCCACTGAAGGCAGTAGGCTAAAGTTATGCATACGCCTTCCTAATAGCTTAGGATCACATTCGCCAGGATAAGGAAGCGTTATGATCAACAGTTCATGAATATCAATGTCATTCGCACCTTCTATCTGTGCGATGAAAGACTCAACACCTAGACGTATGATACGGATTCCCGATGTTATTTCGGTTATCGTACTAACAAGTTCAACAGCATCTCCAGATATCTTAGCTATGCAATGACCAATTTCTACATGATGAGCTAACCAACACTTCCATTCTGGAATATACTCTTCAACAATCTCCCGTTGTTCTTTAATTGTTAAAGGCACTTATTCCTCACCTCTTTCGTTTTCCTCCTTCTGCCATTCATTCATCTTAGAGAGAAATTCTGCCGTGAAGATATCCGCCGAAAGGCACCTGTCTAACGCGACACAATATCTACAGAGAAAAGATGGTTTAGGTGGATAGATTCCTTCAGCTTTCGATTGTTTAAACTTCCGCACAGTCTTCATCACGCGGTTTATCGTTCGCGTCTTAACTTCTTCCGCGAAGACTTGATTAAGCGAAGGATTGTAACATCCTATCCATGTACAAGGGTGATCGAGAAGATTCGTCGAATTAATCCCGATGTTATAGAAAGTCAACTCGAAGCGCAGATCAGCCAACTTCATATACTTATTCGTCTTATAATCTATATTGATGAAAAACCGACTGATCATTCTATCAATTCGATCGATGTGCATGAGAAAACCAACAGCAGGCGCCTCAAGTTCTTTCTCGACAACTATCGGTTTCCAGTAATCTAACTTTCCTCCCGTTAGTTTGACAATTTCCTCCCAACGACATGCTTCAAACCAAATAAAGTTTGTCATCCATTCTCGCACGACAGGTTGCTCAGGCAGAAACTCCGCGAAAAGAATGTTTGCATCATCTTTCGTCTTACACGTCAGTAGCTTATCATAATCTAATTCCTTAAAGAATCGTGCTGCTTGCTGATGAAATCTCGTGCCGAACTGCTGCTCAACAGACGGTGGCGACGGTATCTTCTCTATCCAGATGTACTCATACAACAGCGGGCATTTCTTCCAATGCATAACCTGACTCTTACGAATTAATTCATCAGTCACCGTAGACCACCTCGTTCTTGCTTACCTTGATCAGGTAGAACCTTACCTAGCCACGATCTCGGCCAATATATCGGATGGTTGACATCATATGGCTCTTCAGGTAATAGTCTCCACAGCCAATTAAACAGACAGAGTTTCTCGCCGATGAGGTAAGAAAGTCTATCCTCGATTACTTCCGTCGGACAGCGATCACAGAAGAAGAAGTCTAACGCTCGATGAATTGCTACACTTAAACTTACTGCCATTGTTCCATACCTGCCTGTCTCTCTCCAGTCATGACTTCTTTCCAGTCTATTCCAATAGCCTGAAAGAGAGTAATAAACTTCTTCTCAACAACCTTCTTACGCATTTTCTGCCAATCGATCATTAGCTTTAATTCCTCCGGCAAATCCGTTGCTTCAGTAATACAGACAGCTTTTAGCTTCGTAAGATCTCTCGTTTGCTTCAATTTCATAGATTTACTCTCCCATGTCGCCTTCTTCATATAAATCAACATCGGTCGCTTGTCTTCACGAAAGACAAAACCAAAATGTCGCCGCATAAATTCGCAGCCATCATCCCATGGGTCTCGATGTTTATATTCGCCTTCCCGGTGAACACCTCGTGGTATTGCTACTTTATGCAACTCATAATTCGGTAACTCATTCCATAGCCTTCTAACAAGTTTCTTCGCTCCTATGATATCCTTATGGATGAGAATTAGCTCAAGCCATTCCAACATCGTACTTCTCGTGACTTCAGCTGTCGCACTACTTCGTGGCGCCATTCCAACAACATACAACTGGTCTTTTTCATCCGTATAAGCATATCGCTTCTTCGCCGCAACAATTTCTCCTTTCTTTTTTTCAATCTTCGGCACAAATATTATACTCTTGCAATAATGTTCGTATTTTGCTTCAAGATAGTATGTCGCACCAAACTTCCGTGCAATTCGATTCAACGTACGATTGACGATTGCCTCAACAACTCTTCCCTCTTCCATAAGTTTCGACAGAAGTTGGACGAACAAACTATCAGTATCACCATACCTCGTTCGATATCCTTCTCTCTCTAGATCAACCTTACACTCCATAAGGTGTTTTCTGCCCAGAAAAGTTATAGCCTTTCGAACAAGGTCGTTAGCTAACCGAAAGCCTTCATAACCTGTCACACCGTAGTAACTACACGCGAGAAACTTATGTAACGTCTCATACATCTTCAACAGTTCATACTGTGGATTAGTTCGTGCCAGTCCAACTAACTGTTGACGATATTTCTCTCGTTCTTCCATATCATGCTGTACGCATTTTGCTAAGAGACTCTGTGGCTTACTGCGAAAGTGTAAAATCGTACCGTCTTCCATCGGTCCGACTACGATGTCATCACTTCGCCAATCAGCCTTATTTCTGACGAGTGTATCAGATCCGAGATTATATACCACAATAATCATCGGATAGAGAGATTTCTCATCGATGTACGCGATATTCTCGTGAATACCGATATCTGGCAGGAAAACTATAGCTCCCTTAACTCTCTTTGTCTTCGTCGGTTTTCTCGTCGGTAACGGATGATCACGCAATCTTAATAATCGCGTATCTATCAACCGACTGTTTTTCGTCGCCCAACTAAGAGGACAACCAACAATTCGGCGCAACCTATCGAAGAATCTGATAATCTTCTTCTCTTCTTCTAAAATCCTAAGTGCGTAAGCATCTCCGACACAATACTCCAACCAATCTATCGGATGTTGTTGACGACTTTCTGCTACACGGTCACCCAGATCAACATAATGAAAATCACACTCATATTCCATTATCCTATGGAAATCATATGTTACGCCAAACGGACGACCTTTAACGATAGGTTGTCGACCTCCCGCCCATTTCTTATACATTGTCATGAGGTCAACTGTCTGTAAACCTTTGATGTAGACATCAAAGCGACCTGTGCGTTCTCTATACAGCCACTTCAAATGTTTCGGAACTTGTTGGGGCTTACATGTCGCTCTTCTATAAGGAGATAATCTAACCATCGGTAACTTAAAAAGTTGTCCCCGACGCATCCAATATGGAAAGTCGAAAATATCAGAGGCATAACCACCTGACGCGTCGAAATGTTGTTTGTCAAACCATTGAGTTGCATCCCATATCATCGGTTTTTCTTTATCATAAAGATAAATTATCGGATGAACCGTTTCCGTTAGTCCTCTGTGTTCAAAATCCACAGGTAAAGTTATCGCTCGTCTACATCCCGTAAAATAGTCTGGTATGTCGACTTTCTGCCATTCGGGTAACTGTGTCTTCAACATAAACAACGTAATATTCTTACTATAATTCGTTGAGAATTGAAAACTAACTATCGGATAGATAGGCTCTCTCGGTTTTGCCATAATCTCCGGTGGCGATTCTACCTCTATATCAAACAACCCTTTATTCGGTGGAACATCTAAGTCCTCAGTCGGTATGATATCACCATCTTCAATCCCATAGCCACACTTAACTCCCTTGTCGAATAGATATCTCCACGGGAATTTGATATCTGCCTCGAGCGTTTGCTCAAACTTCTTTCGTTCTTCTCTCACATCTGTCGGATGCACCGTATCGACTTCAACAATCGGTCTCCCAAAGTGGTCACGTAGTTTACCCGTAGAATTGACGGCCCAAAAGTGAGGCGTATAACCCTTAATACTATGTACCTTCTGTTGTCTTCGAGCATCTCGACTTGATAAACAGATTACTGCCCGTCCAGCTTTCGTAACATACTCTGCGTTCATCAAGTCGAATTGTTCCAAAGCTATCCCTCGATCTCTTCTTTGATATACTGGTCCAGCTCGTCAATCTTATCTAAAAGTTCTTCCAGCTTACTTGTAACCGGCCGCAGATGATCACCGAGTCGCTTCGCAGCCTTGATAAGATAAACAATTTCCTTCACTTCATCCCACAAAGCCTTGTGCAGCCTCCTTCAATTTGAGAATATTATGCTCTAACAACGTCTCCTTCCACATTGGTAGAGCTGAAGCATCAAACTTCACTCGTTCGATCTCATGCTGACTCCACAAAGAGAGTGGTTTGTCAGCATATGCAAATGTGAAAGGCTTCGATGTATCACAGCTACGAATGTAGCCCTCGCCAATTAACCGACAGAGACGAAGGTCCGGTAGATTATCCACTCCTAGCAAATGGTGCGGCTTGCTAACTAACAGTTCTCGTTCTGCAAGATGCAGAAGAACTGCTGCCCTGCAGTGAAACTTCCCATCAAGCCACTTCGGTACACCAATGACATCAGCCTGTTGGAATGCTCTCGTAAATGCTTCATAAGCGACAATCCAACCGCCTGGATTTTGAGCTTGTGGCACAATCATCGTCTTGAACGGTAGCTTAGAAGTATAAAAACTCTCGAAAAACATTCGTGCATTCTGATAAGTCGTTAAGCCGTCAAAAAGTACATCAGGTACGATGACTTCATCAACGTGTAACTCATCTGCTAATTTAACTAAGTCTTCAAAATCCATTGGATGATCGGACTCATAAGCACCGTTGTCCAATATCTTATACTTGTCTTCTCCCGCATAAAATTCGACATCAGCAGTCTGTGGTATGATGAAATGTAGATCGCCTAAGCGCGTCCACTTCAACATTGACTTCGGGGCAATCAGTGCGACTTGCAATTAGCCCATCTCCTCGAGCCATTTTTCATAAGCTTTATTCTGCTCGGATGAAGTCATGCCAAGCGTATAACAATCTTCTCCAGACATCGGTATCAAACATCGACCGAGACTTTTGCACTTTATGAAATCGCAATAATATTTACCTCGACGTGATTCCATCACGGTCGAACTCCTGCAAAGTGAAACTCGACAACATTGTGATCGTATTCTCTCGTTCGAATGAAAACGAGATCATAAAACTTCAAGATAGGAGGCTCCTTCCCTTTGGTTACTGAACTAATAGCAGACTGCGTGACTTCCTCCGGTATCCGAATCGTGACTTCATACGGCAATTCTTCTCTCTTCTCAGTCCTGATGGCTTTACCTAGAAAGATATATTGAATGATATAAGTCATCAATATTTCTCCTTTTCTTCTCTTAAGACCTGCTCGTAGAACGGTCGAAACTCATCCCACTCAAGTCCATACTCATCAAATATCGCGAAACATTCCTTAATATCAGTTGGTGGTTCTGCAGTAATTCTAAATCGTTTATCCGTCGTTATTCTAAGCAATAAAGCTCCAGATTTATTAGATTTCTTGATTGCATTATTAGCTTCTTCAGCGAGATGCTTCCTATACTTCTCCATTGCTTTTTCAAATATAAATGCAACGCTCACACCAACTTACCTCCCGAATATCTTAGCGAGCTTCTCGAAGACCTCACCCTCGTCTTCCAAATAGTACTCGTCGACCTTACAGTATTCAGACGTAAGACCGAAATACCAGTCTCCTCCATAGATGACTTCCATCACTTGCTCTTTCTGTGTTAACGGTTGCTGATGATGACACTGTGGGCATTCGTATACCGTTGGTAAACCTTGCTCGTCTCTCTTCAAACTCATAAACTGATCGCCATACTTTGTCTTACAACCTTTCGGACATTTTGGCATATGCTCACCTCGCTTACCTCGTTTGCAGGACAGTCCCGGTAAGCCCTCTGTGTAGAATGGCTGGCCGCCTCTCGCACAGACTCGACCTAACTGCCTTTCTGCTCGTTATTCATCCGCTCCTTTATGTAGTTAACTAGATAGTCTTCGAACCATTCGATTCAGTCGGCCATCTTATGTGTCATCAAATGCTTCTTCATTATCTCGTAAACTTCTTCTATCGTCTTGTATTCAACAATTATTTGCACTCTACAATTGGGTATCGGACAGAAAATGGACTTCACTTTATGCGCCTCCACCGACTTCTCGGATAACAGATATTACATTTGGCTTCGGCGTGACGCAGCATAACAATAGACTTCTTCCTCCAAGTCTTCGGTGCATAAATGATGACTTCCTTGCCACACTCCGTACAACGATTTAGTATCCTAAGATAAGTTGAATACAGTGCATTTAGGTGACTGACATGATTCTCCAAAATATCCACTAGCTTCTTCCCTGACCGATGTTCAACTAGTTCCTTATGTTTCAAATCGACATGAATCTCAACTATCGTCCATTCTTCATCTGCCAAGGATAATTCCACCATCCTTACGTAGCATGTCAGCGCGATCCATCAGACTCTCTTCGAATCTAACTTCAGCCTCTCGCCAGACTTTAGATTGTAATTCATCCGACAGTTCATAGAACTCACAGTGATGCCTTTCTTCGGCAATCTCTTCAGCTATCAGTTGAATCTGATACTTCTTGTCCATTCTACGTCCTTCCTATCTGTCGAACAATTGCGACTGAAATAGGGCAGAGCTTACCACAATGTAATAGTCTCTGATACCACGCGCAAGTAGCCTTCGGTATCGGACACTTTTCGCAATTCGCTACATTCTGTCCTATAGCATGATCATTTCCCATTACCACACCTCCACACCGAGATCTTGTTTCAACCGCGCGCATAACTTCTCGTAAGTTATCTCATCTATCAACGGTCGATAACCCTTCTTAAACCGACACTTACGAATCTCGCTAACATACCTCACAGTTCTCTCCTTCGTCTTCGGATGTATTGTTTCCCATCGCTGCGCATAAATCACAATGTCAAACATATGTGGACTGGCGGATTGCACACGCGGCCTGAATCTACCTGTTGCCTGACCGCCTGCATCATAGATTTCCTGTGGTTGCGCCGTCATGATAAAAGTTACTGGCTTCGCAAATAGTCTTAACAACAGTTGCCTCCAGCGTTGTTTTGCCTTCGCCCATTCGAACCTTAACAGCGTGCCTTCTTTCTTCTTGCCAACCTGCTGAATCCAACCTTGAATCCAATCCCAAATGTCAGTACCGCTATCAATCAGTATCGTGCCTTCCTCGACATCCTTCAGTAAGGTTAGTATACCTTCGAACTGAGTAAGAGCACTCTCAGGTACCTGAATATCCTTCGTCGGGTCTAAGAACGTCGCATCACACCATTTGATATCCTTCTCCGGGAAATACTGAAATAGTGGCGGTGCACCTAGTTCCGTATCGATATCATAAACCGGCGGTGGTCCTGACAACCCAAATCCAGTCTTCATCGTATCTTCTCGACCGTAGATAAGAATCTTCAAACCAGTCTTATGCTGTGCAACCTCCTTCGCTGGCTTAAAGACATCTTCAATCTTCTTCGTCGTAACTGGTTGACCCCAACCTGGTGTCGGTGTTGGTTTTTCTGCACTCATATTATCACCTCCGTGAACAAAAAAGAGGAAAGCAGACGGTAGTTAACCTACCGTTGCTAACCTACTGGCTCTGCAACCTCGAATACGGATTCCTCAACCGGGACTCGCGGGCAGGTCGACACCCTTAGAGGTTTACCTCCGTTCAACGCAGGCTCAACATCCTGCTAGGTAGTCGGTCAAAGACCCACTTATACTCCGTCCGTTACCTATGAGGGATTATTCCGTTGTCTGGTACAGAACGATTAGCTAGATCGTCTGCGTATTCCAGATTCGGGACCTCTCAACGAGGCTTCCTTACCGATGGAAGTCCATCGGTTTGATTTTGTATTCACACCTCACGATGTGTTGTTTCGTCTCATCAGGTGGAGCTTCCCACTACTCGGCAGTCTCGTCGATATACTCGTCGAGTCTTTCCGGAGCAATCCTATACTCGGGGATGGCAAAGATCGCACAGGCGTTTATCTGAACTCTCTCTATCGATGCATCGATCTGCCCCGTGTCTGGATTTCTACCTGGACCGATGTTCGTGCGGCCTACTACGACTACACGGCTGCCTTGAGCAAAATCCAACTGTTCTTCGAGTTCTCCTGGCACCCATATTGGCGTTCCTTCAGCTTCAAAGTTCATTTCTTCTGGATCCTCTATCACAACAATATAGTTGCCCGTCGAAATCGGATCTGGCGGTTTCACTGTGACATCACCCACGATGATACAGAGCCTTCTCGTATCTTTATCGTGAGCATCATGCCACGACCTCAACAACCCATGTGGAACTTTAATTCCTGATGGGTTAGTCTCCGAGTGATAGGCTGGCGCAGACATTAGGACATCGCAGATGCTTTTGTCGCTAACTGTCGGATATTCTGGCAATTGAATCGGATCGAACTTCATCCTTCGTGATGCATTGCAGTCGTAGCGATGAGGTCTTTCCTCTCGAAGATTGAATCGCGACCTTAAGGATGCTTTGATTGGCGGAAGTGACTTTGTCATTTCACCGACCTCAAGAACGCTAATCAGCTTAAAGTCACCGCCTTTCGACGGTCTTCCATAGCCAACTACCGTTCGGATAACTACCGGAACTAGCGGCTTACCGTAATTGCGATTCTTCAAACCCTTAGTGCCCTTACTCGGATCTGGCTTCCTCATCCATTCTCTCGTGTCAATAGCTGTCGGTACTCCATCAATAACCTGGACTTTACCTTCGGCTATCGTCTTGTCTCTCGTCTCGACATTATGATACGCAGCAAGCTTCATTTCCCTCTCTCCTGCCGTAACATCAAGGGTACCGCTGTATCCCAGCGATATATAGTCAAACGGTCGAGCGGGCGTAACCAAATCTGACTTTACCTTGATATACAGCCGTCTTAGTGCTGCAGCCTCATACCAATCTTCACTCTGGCCTGCAATTGTCGCCTTAAACGATACCAGAACCTCGTCGAATTGCTTCGTCAACTCTTCAACAGGGACTTCTAACTTCGTTGCCCACTGTGCAATCTGTTTACTCGTTTCCTCTTTCACGTTGTTTCACCTCCTCTTGACGGTCTGTTATGTCTGACCGTGACTGTGCTATATGACGTTCGCAGTAAGAAAAGACATTGTGTTCGTTATCCTGCGAACATAGTTGGAAAGAACAACCACACTGACGTCTGTAAAGTTCGGACGACCTGCCACAAGTCGGACAAGGTAAAACCTCGTCAGGCGGTTCTAAAAATCGACTAACTGCATAAAACATTTGCACGCCAAACTTCTGGCGTTCTAACAAACCAAAATCATAATACCTTCTAAGATAGCGTCTACAGCTCGTTATGCCTAAACCTAGTTTGCTCGCTAATTCTTTAGCACACCAAGCTTGTTTGAGCATGATACGCTCAAACTCAATTCTACGACGTGGTCTCGGTCTCATATGGATCACTCCGAGTGAGAACAAAAAAGGAGGGCGGCAGTCCACTATAGACTAGTGGACTACCGGGTTCCTGCTTGCATATGGGCTATTTCGCTCAGGGCTAAATCAAGGACTACGATAATTGCTGTGCAAATCGTAACGAAATACGTTCCATAAGGATCTGGTAGATACGTGCCAATTGCTTGTATTGTCGTCAGCAAACCAATATACATCGCGAGCGTTGTTTTCAATTGTTTGAAATTATACGTCGCACCGCCTTCCTTCCACCAATAATTCCTTAGATATCCCCAGACGTTTCGCCCGATGCCTATCATAGCAATCCATGGGACACTACTGAAGAACGCGACGATATAATTCCACCACGGAAGACAGAATTCCGGCACGTTCTCAATAGGAACTTGTTTCACCGCTAAATCCAGTGCACTTAATAGCCCTACGAGGAAAATTGCCACTGCAAGCAGTTTCACAGTTGCCTCCTTATTCAGAGATTCTCACCTCCTGCACGGATAAGGACTCCGTGACCTGAAGAAAAGGGGAGTACATCACTGCGGTCGATAGTCATCCTACCGATCACTCCGTTTCAATCTCTTCCTCTGCTGTCTCTTCCTCAACTTCCTCAGAAGTTTCCTCCGTTGGAACTATCGGAACACCGACAGCTTTGGCAGAGACCCACCAGGAACGATTGCCTTCCCAACGTCTTACGACAATACCACTCTTAGCAAGCCTTTTGAGCCTACTAAAAGCCGTACCATTTTCAACGCCTAGGAACTGAGCAACCTCTTTGGTCGTATGCATGGCAGAGCCGAGAAACTCTAGGAGTTTCTCATTACTAACCTTGCTGACCTGAGGCCTCTCCTCCTGCAGGTCTTTGAATTCACCTAACGCCTTGGGCAAGATGTCTCACCTCCTCTCAAGTTCATCTCTGTCCGCAGATACCCTTTCTACCGTTCGAGTATTTATATTTTTCGGTTGTGAAGTAGACTCGATACTCCGTGCGGACATACGCTCGTCCCATCCAGATAACTATGGAGATGAACGCATTAATTTTACCTGACCTAGTATTTATATTTTTTGGTGCTGATGTTGGTAGTACTCAAGAAACATAGTTGAAAGCATGTAGCGCAACGGTCCCGATTTCTTATTCTTAACTAACGTCAAGATTCCTTTATCTCCCAACTCGTGTAGCATTTGTAAAGAGCCAGCTCGTGACCTGCCGTATAGTGACATAAATAAATGCGAAGTCACAATTACGATACCAGCTTCGCGTAAGGCTAGAAAGATTTTTATCGCGAATATCTGTTGCTCGGAAACTCTATGTACATGCATCTGTTTGGTCGTAAAGTAGATTGTCGAATTCTCAAACTTATCAATAGCCTCTCGTATCTTTTCTAATACTACCGGTTCTTTCAATCTCTGTCACCTCCAGATTTATACTTGAAGACGGGAACTGGGAGAATTAAGGCATTCGAATTCTTGTAGAACTCCTTAACATACGTCTGTGCGTCCTCATGGTCTGCCATTACAATAACCTGTACGCCCTCAACGAGAATCTGATATACGAATCCTTCATGCTCTGGTTCATCAGTCATTTACTCACCTCCTCACTTGCACCAATGTTCTTGTCCATCCTTTAAGACCCAATATCCGACGACTTGGTCGATGCGTATACCAACAAGTTCGATCGGATAGGTCGTACTTGGCATTGACTGTAACTGCAGGAACCCATGATCGATACCAATTAGCTTACCTTTGTAGGATTCCCTGCGTTCATGTTTCCCTATAATGAGAATCGACAGATTCCTATTGATAAGTTTCTGCCAGAATTCTATTAGCTGTTGTTCCTTTGACATATCACTCACCTCCCGAATACATACGTCTTATACTTTCCATCATGAGTAAAGTGAAACATGAGATCATCCTTCTCATAGACTATCTTAGCGTCATATTCCGGTACACCTAGTACCTCGAGGATTTTGCAAGCTGCATGCGGAGCTGTACCTGGATAACTAGCTCCAGTACCACTGAGTAATATTACAGCATCCACGCATACTATCTCCATCGAGAAAACTCGTCTGTCATTGATGTGCACTCGCTGTACAGGATGCTCTTTAATGAACTTTACAACATGTTTCTCAAAATATTTCAACGACTCATGACTATGCTCATGTCCACCATCGTGAAATACATCCATACTGTCACCTCCCGACGTCTAAAACTTTGTAATAATGTCTAATCCTAAACTTACACTCCATACAAAGGTAATCCTCAAAGTAACGTCGCTGTCTATTCCAATCCTCACCGATCGTCTCGAAACCCTGGTTAACCTTAACCATTGGCTTAGCATGTGTCGGACATTGTGGCACACTATTTTTCCTCCGTCTTGTCGTAATTAATTATGCAAATTAACCCTGCATCTTCTTTAAGCTTCTTACGTCTTACGACCATATTTGGAAATTTGTCATGTAGCCTATGAATGGCAGAATAAGTAGCTTGCACCCTTCTTCGGTTACCTTCAAAAACGAACGCTTGACCGACAGGTATACCTTGTAAGTGCTTTTTCCAGCGTGTCTGAGGTTTTGGTAAATATTGCCAAAAATCTTTTGGTAGTGACTTGATATCTACCAATTTTCCGAATTGTTTTCCATACAATT
>Ga0209427_10000276_pt1 | contig 52238 bp, 40 predicted proteins | sample DeeMarSWOR136_30_FD_187465 | JGI IMG/M metagenome (GOLD analysis project Ga0209427, IMG submission 187465) | Marine sediment microbial communities from White Oak River estuary, North Carolina - WOR-1-36_30 (SPAdes) (version 2) | ecosystem: Environmental > Aquatic > Marine > Intertidal zone >...
AAAGGACGGCGGCCTCCCACCAGTCACTTCAGAAAACCCCCACGACCCTCGTATTTCTGATAGTCCATGCAAACTATTTCATGCTCCCCTCAATAAATGAGCTCTAGCAAGGATTTGGCAACCCTCTGACCGGAAAACACCCAAATTTTTATACGGGTTTCAGGGGATCCAGGCCTCAGAGATTTAACGGGCCAAGCTGCCACTTCGTGCCCCAGTTGAATAGTCGCGACTCGCCGCGAATTCAACGGGGTAAAGATTCCACGGGGCAAGCAGAGCCAACAGAGCAAATCGATTTATCCTTGTTTTTCCCCTCTTTTATAAAGAGGGGTCAGGGGAGATTTTACTCGTCTTTTAGACAAGCGTGCAGACTCCTGATAATGCCTTCGGAGACTTCGGCCATGGCCTGGCTCATCGCCTGGGCGAGGCCCTTTGGATTCTTTTGTTTGCAGGGCTTTGCGGCATGGAAAGTCTTATGAAGGAGGACCCTCTTGGTGATGTCCGGTTCCTCTGCCGCCACCAGGGTGGTACTGACCGTCAAATGAGCCTGCCAAGCGCCGTCGGTGTCCCATTCCAAGAATTCGTCTACGGAACCTTCCAGCACATAAGACGCCGGTATTCTGCTGCCGTCAGAGATGACGGCCTTGAAAAGGCCTGATCGTTGGATGTCCCGCCGTAAGTAGGAGGAGACGAGATCCCCCGGGTTGGCCCGCCATTTGTGGTAGGTGTAAGCCTCCCTTTTGAAGGATTGATCGCGATAGATCATCTGCGTGGTGTTGTACAAAGGGGCTGCGCGGAATCGATCCACTTTCAATACGTGGGAAAGGGGCTTCAAATCATCCACTGAGGGTGGTTCATACTCCGGGGCATAGTAGTCGATTTTGTAGCTGGGTTGTTTCAAATTCATGCACCCGCCTAAAAGGAAAGCGAAAGAGAGGCATACAAGGAAGAGTCTCTGAGAACAAGCCATGAGGATGCTCCTTCAGTCCGTCGGCTCCACCTCTTGTTCCACTTTACGGGGACGCGGAGGCTCGGCGAAAAGCAGTTGGGAGGGCTGGTCAGCCACAAGCTCGACAAGCCGGTCTAAGTTCACACTCGCATTTTCCAAGTTCTGCGCTGTAACCAACAAATGTCGTCTCAGATCCAAGAGGATGTCATCCGTTCCATCAACAAGTGAAGACCCTTTATCCAGGAAGAGATTGGCTTTTCCCAAGGCCATTCTTAAATCTTCGAAAGCACTTTTGATCATCTTTTCGGTCTCCACGATCGCTTCTTCAGCTTCTGCAAAGGTGCTCTCCACCTGCGCCAGCGTGCCGCCCCCCTTCTCTACAAAGGTCTCCAGGGAACGGCTGGTCCCTTCAAGGGAGGCCAAGATCCTATCCCATCTCTGGTAGTCCAAAATACGGTTGATGTTGTCCAAAGAGGCTTGTGCCTTCTCGGACACCCTCTTTATCTCGGCATCTGAAACCGCCTGATGGATGGCATCGAGATTGACCTTGATCTTATCCGCAATCCCTTCAAGATCGAGGTCCCTGATTCGATTCAGGATTTCATCAACGCCTTGAAACAATTGGGAAATTTCAGACGGCTTGGAGGCTACGATCGGGTATTCGGAAGGGAAGGTGAGGGCCGGGGACCTGTCCGGTTCCCCTCTCTTTTTCTGGTCCAATTCAACGAAGACGCTTCCTGTAATGCCCACGGCCTTCAGTTGCGCCACAATATCCGAACCAAGGGTTTGCCCGGATTCGATCTTCATGACCACCTGGATGAGCTTTGAGTCCGGGGCCACTCCGATACTCTCAACCCGTCCGATCGTCACCCCCCTGTACTTGACCGGTGCGTCTTTGTCCAATCCCTGAACCGATTCATTGAAGTAGGTGACATAATACTGGCCTTTCTCGAGATAGCGGGACATGCCCAGCCAGATAAAAGCGACGAGACCGATGATGATGCCAGCTGCCAGGAACAAACCGACGCTGAACTTTGTTTTTTCTGAAGCCATGGCTATCTGCTATTTTCCTTCCCCGGTGAATTCTCTTCCGCCTCTCGGTTGAAGAAGCGCCTGACAAAGGGATTCTGACTGTGAGCTCGGATGAACTTGGGATCTCCTTCAGCGATAATTCCTCTGGTTCGACGATCCAGCATGATAACCCGATGGGCCACGGCAAAGATGCTTTGAAGCTCGTGGGTGACAATGAACACCGTGGTCCCCAGGGTTTCATTCAGATGAATAATGAGTTGATCAAGGCCGGCAGACGTAACGGGATCAAGACCGGCAGAGGGCTCGTCAAAAAAAAGAATTTTTGGGTTGAGGGCCATGGCTCTGGCCAATCCCGCTCTTTTTCTCATGCCGCCACTCAGCTCCGAAGGCAAGAAGTCCTCGTACCCTCCCAAATTGACCAGGTTCAGCTTCATTCTCACGAGCGTATTAATCGTATCGTGGCCCAAGTTTGTGTACTCCTCGATTGGGAGTGCAACGTTTTGTGCCAACGTCATGGAGCCGAAAAGGGCGCTGCTCTGGTAGAGCACGCCGACTTTTCTGAGCACCTTTTGAAAGGTGTCAGTATCGCAGCTGGATATGTCATCCCCGTCGATGATGATTTCCCCAGCATAAGGCTGGATAAGGCCGACCAAGTGTTTCATGAGCGTGCTCTTACCGCATCCGCTCTCTCCAAGAACGACAAATATCTCTCCCTCGTAAACCTCAAAGGAGACTCGGTCGAGGATGGTCACATCGCCAAATTTGGCGACCAGATCTTTGACTTGGATAACTGGTCTATTTTGAGCCAATGGACCTCTCCGAGAATTTCTAACCCCAATACCGCAAGATGACCGAAAAGACCGAGTCGGTAAGGATGATCAAAAAAACACTGCTGACAACAGCCGAGGTTGTGGCGTGACCCACCCCAGCAGCCCCGCCACTGACGCGAAAGCCCCTGAAGCAACCGATCCAGGCAATGAGGAGCGCAAAGACAGCACTCTTGAGCACGCCCCAGAAAACATCAAAGGGGGTCAGGGTTTCCATGGTCTGAGCGATATAGGAACCAGCGGTCAGATCGAGCATCGTGATGCCCACGAGAAGACCGCCAAGCATGGCGAAAAGATCCGAGAAAAGGGTCAGAAGGGGCACCACAATCAGGGCTGCAAGAAGTTTCGGTAGAACGAGGAATCGGGTGGGATTGAATCCCATGGTGAAGAGCGCATCCACTTCCTCCGAGACCTTCATGGTCCCTATTTCAGCGGCAAAAGCCGAACCGGACCGCCCGGCCACAATGATGGCTGTCATGATGGGACCCAGTTCTCGTGTCATGGCCAGGCCGACCAAAGAAGCGACATAGATATTGGCCCCGAACTCCTGAAGCTGGACGGAGGACATGAACGCAATGATCAAGCCGAGCAGGAAGCTGATGAGGCCAACGATGGGAAGGGCATCGACCCCTGTCTTTTCCATATAGGAAAGGGTGTCACCGCCGCGCAGTGACCTGGGGTGGAAGCAGACATAGATCAATTCAAGGCAGACAGATCCCGCGAAAGAGACAAGGTACTTGAGCTCAGAGACATGACCGAGGGTGGCTTCTCCAAGGCGGACGAAAATGCCTGGCGAGGGTTCTCTGGAAATAGCCGGCTTGGTGCGCAGTGTGTCAAAACGGACGACAGAGAGCATTTCATTGATCTTGTCACCGGCATTCTCAATCGTGAAACGCCCTTTGGTTTCCAGGACCCTGTCCCGCAGCTGCGCAAGAACCAGGGCGCCGAAATCATCCAGATAGGTCACCTTTGAAAGGTCTAATGTCAGGGAGGGTGGGGCCTGTTTTTTGACGAGAGGCTCAAGGTCACGGAGCATGGACGACGCTGTGGTGGCATCCATTCTGCCCTGGAGCAGAAGCACCATGCCTTCTTCATCACTTCCTGAAACCTCGTAGTGCCAGAACCTTTCCTTTTCCATACGATTCAGGGACCAACGGTCTAAAACCGAAAGCGCCTTAAATCCTCCTCATTGACATCATAGGAATCTTTCAAACACGCCATATCCAGCTGCAACAGCAGCCAGCCCAATGCCCTGCCTTCCTTCTCCAGTTCAAAAGCGATTTCCAGACCTCTCTTACCCATGGGATGGGTCTCATCCGCACGGTAAAGGACAAGCACCCTGTGCAGAGAGTCCTCACTCCCTTGAAATTCGATTCCCCTGTAACTGCTCCCCACCATGGCTTCAGAGCCCACTGTGGAATAAGCATCGAACACCCTTTTGTCCTGATCAAGGAGCACCACTCCCGCATAAGGGGCCTTGTTTTCCACCTGCATGTTCAGGAATTCTTTCATCGCTTGGGTGGTCTTGTCCCTGTCACGGTCTGCAAAGGGTTGGATCAGCAGGGACTTCAGCAAAAGATAGTCTCTGGCCAGCTGGTTTCTCAGCTCTTCTTTTTGAATGTCGACGCTTTGCACGCCTCTGGAAAAATAGGGATAGCCAAGGAAAAGGGCCGTCACCATCAACCCCAAGAGGACCAAAGATGGAATGAGCCAGCTGCGGACCCTTCGGTATCGGCGTTCCAGCTTCTGAATCGCTGTTGCATCGCGACCCAAGAACAGGACGCCCTGAAAGTTGTGGTGACCGTTGTAAAGGAGGGTTGTGCTCGTGGATACGTAATGGCTCCCCTTGGAGGAAGGCTTTGTTTTCAGGATCTTTTCTTTAACCGCATGCTTGGACTGGACCTCATCGAGGAATTCTTCCACTGCTTTGGGGTCTTCGTAGACATCGCCGATAGTGGCTTCATGCAGCCCATGCCAGTCTCTACCGTAAAGTTTTTCAGCAGCGCTGTTCCAAGTGAGAATCTTTCCGTCCCTGTCGGTGATGATAACCGCATCAGGCAACTGGTCGCAAAGTTCTTTGAGCCCGTAGAGAGCCTGGCTCCTTTCGTCGAGTCTCTGGGCAAGCAATTTGGTGATCTTTCCAGCCACAGTAGGGAAATCCTGCAGAAAATCTGTAATTTCTTCTTTGGGGACACGAAAGACTTTGACCTCTCTCTCTGCTTTTGCCGTGGCTGTCCTTTTGGCTCCCAAGAGAAAAGACACTTCTCCGAAAAGCGTGCCCGGTTCGGTAATTTCGTCCAGCTTTTTGTCTCCCTTGATGATTTCCACATGTCCGGAGACCAGGACGTACAGATCCTGAGAGTCATCGCCTTCGAGAAAGATATAATCGCCCCTTCGATAGGTGGTGATGTATTTCTGCAGGTCTTGGTTGTGGATTAGCTCATCCAACATGGGTGGTGGTCCGCGTAAGGGTTCGATAAAACTGAAGTATATGGAAAGCTGACTGTGGAGTCAAGAAAAGCCTTGCAATTTGTTCCGCAAGGGGCCTTTTCCGGATCTTAGCCGAAGTGCGTAGTCATTGCTTAAAGGGCTTCTCTTGAATGATGCACATACAAGGCCCTGAAGGGTTTTTTTCGATTCCAAGGCTCACGGCCTGGTCATTTCAAGGCGTTACGGACGGGGGAAGCCCGCCAAGAATCAAGGCGGGCTAGCCTTCCCCCTCCGCTGTTCCCGGTCCTCACTCAAGGGAATCAACTTGCTGGGAGCAAAAACGGCCTCTGCGAAGACTTTGCAATTGCCCTTGTGGCCCCAATTGTGAGGACCGGGCCAGAGGGTCCCCCATTCCGTAACGCCTTGAAATGACGAAGGCCTCCCGCCAGTCACTCAAAAAACCCTTCAGGGCCTTGTTCTATGGTCAACGGCTTTCCCATGCAATCACTCATATTCATTTGCCGGAAGACCCTCTTTTCCATTCGCGGGCAGCTCCGGATGGGATGGCCAATCAAATGCCGATCCATAGGAGTGGATTGTTTTTCTTCATGGAAATTGGGTATGATTCAATCCAGAAGTGTGCTAATCAGTAAAGAAACTTGCAACTGATTTTGTAAATTTCTAATCCAAATCTTCAGGTCTTCCATGCCCTCGTTTTCTTTTGTCCACACAGCAGATTTACATCTGGATAGCCCTTTTTCAGCCTTTAACCTGAATCACCCGGACATTGCTGCGGCCATGCGCGCAGCAACCATGGAAGCTTTCGACAAGGTTGTTCAGCTCTGTCTTGAGAAAGAAGTGGACTTCTTGTTGGTTGCCGGCGATGTCTACGATGGTGCGGACCGAGGCCTGCGGGCACAGGTCAAATTCAGAGACGGCCTGAAAAGCCTTCACGAAGCCGGCATTCGTTCCTTCGTCGTGCATGGCAACCACGATCCCCTCAACGGATGGTCTTCAACGCTGGACTGGCCGGAAAGGGTTCACATTTTCAGGGATGACGTTGAAACGGTTCGTGTGGAAAGAGATGGTCTTGTTTTAGCATGCGTCCAGGGAATCAGCTATCGGGACAGGGACGAAAAAAGAAACCTTTCCCTTCTGTTCAGAAGAACGGATTCTGCATTCCATATCGGCCTTCTTCACGCCAATGTCGGATCGGACACGGGTCATGAACCCTATGCCCCTTGCACCTCCGAGGATTTACGGAGGGGGGAAATGGACTACTGGGCACTCGGCCATGTGCACCAGCGCAGTGTGTTGTCGAAGGAGAGGCCTTGGGTGGTTTATCCAGGGAACACGCAGGGAAGAAATATCCGAGAGACAGGTGAAAAAGGATGCTACCTCGTTAAAGTGGGTGAAGACAAATCCGTGGAGACCGAATTCCATGCAACGGATGTGCTTCGATGGGTCCGTAAAGAGGTGTCCATTCGCAACGTTCAAACAGAGCAAGAACTCCTTTCGACGTTGGACAAGGTCTGTCAGGACATTTCCGGATCCACATCGGGACGGCCGGCCATTGCGCGTATCTGCTTAACAGGTAGAGGCCCGTTGTACAGGTCACTCATCCGGGAGGGCGCGCAGGCGGATCTCTTAGAACTCCTCCAGGAGACCGGCATGTCCTACACGCCCTATGTCTGGATCGAGCAGGTTCAGTTGGACCTAAAGCCTGAACTGGAATTGAACACCCTCAGGAGGGGGCAGGGTTTTATTGGGGAAATGCTCCTGTGCTCTAAGGAGCTTGCAGAAAGCCATCATTTTGAGGAGCAAATGCAAAGAGAGCTCTCTTCTTTGTTCCAAGACCCGAGGGTTCGCAGATTCGTGGACATGCCGAACATGGAGGCATTGAAAAACCTATTGGGAAAGGCGGAAGGCCTGTGTGTGGACAGCCTTCTGACTGAGGAAGAGGTATGAGGCTGGCCGGTTTCAACATCAACGGCTTCGGCATATTCCACAACGTCAAGTTGGGGGATCTTTCCCCTGGACTCACGGTGTTTGTAGGTGAGAATGAATCCGGAAAAAGTACGCTCCTGGGTTTCCTGCGGGCCATCCTTTTCGGGTTCCCTGACGGCAGGAGCAATGAGAATCCCTACCCTCCTCTTGCCGGGGGCCGCCATGGAGGCAACATCACTGTGGTGACGGACAGTGAGGATGTGTGTGTGGTGGAGCGATATGCCGGCCCTAGGGGAGGCAAAATGAATGTGCATAAACCGGATCATGCCCAAGACGGCACAGCCTTTCTGGGCCGTCTTCTAGGGAAAGCCAACAAGGCCCTTTTCAAGAACATTTACGGTTTCAGTCTGACCGAGCTACAGAATTTCGAAAGCCTAAACACCGAATCGGTGCGGGAAGCGCTTTTCAGTGCAGGTGCCGGCATAGACCCGAGCAACCTGGTGAAGCTGAAGTCAGATCTTGAAAAGACGGAGGGCGAGCTGTTCAAGCCGGGCGGGACCAAGCCTAAAATTAACGCCCTTGTATCACGGCTCCAGGCTATTCAGAAGGAGAAAAGAGAGCTTTCCGGCGGAGTTGAAGCGTATGATCAGCTAAGACATGGGATAGCAGAACACACGGCGGAGATTCGCCGGCTGGAAGACGCCAGGGCTGACCTGTCTTCGGCGCTTCGAAAGCAGGAGCAGTGGCTCCAGATTTGGCCGGATTGGATCAACCTGTCGTTGGCTCAGGAAAAACTGGCGTCCCTTGAAGTGATTGAGCATTTTCCCGAAGACGGCTTGAGCCGGTATGAGAACTTGAAGACGCGGCTTGAGGACGCCCGGAAAACACTTCAGGAAAAGAAAGAGAATCTTGGTCGACAAGAAGCGGCCTTTTCCGCTGAGAGAATGATTCCGGACCTTCTCCATCAAGCCAACTTGATCAGGCAATTGCAACGAAATCAGGGACATTTTGACGCGGTGACAGAGGAGATTGTTCCTCTTAGAGAAGAGTTCATGAACAGTGAAGAGAAACTCAGACAAAACCTCAGCCGTCTGGGATCGCAGTGGGATGAGGACCGGGTCCTCAGCTTTGATCTTTCCATTGCCACAAGGGATGAGATCAGGCGCCTGAGGGCAGATGCCAAGGAGGCAGAGTTAGAATGGCAGAGGAGACGGAGTGCTCTGGATTACGCGGAATCAGAGAAAAAAGAGGCCGAAAACAGTTTTCGAAACTTAGGGGAACCCCCTGTCAAGGACCCTGAAGTGCTCAATCAAATGCGAAAAGCCTGTCAGGGTCTGAAGAATCTCATATCAAGGGTCCGGCTCCTGGAAAATGATTTGAATTATAGCCAGGAGCGTCTCAACGACCTGGAACAGGACGAGGCGGCTTTGGAAGAAGTGCTAAAGCCCGGACCCTTAGCTTTCCCCCTCTGGCCGGTGCCCGTGATCGTCGCAGCAGGCCTTCTGTTCCTGACCTGGGCAGGTCTTCATGAAAGCTGGTATCAAGGCGCGGTCGTTGCAGGTCTTTCCTCCTTGGTCGCCCTAAGCCTGTGGCTTGTGAGAACAAGGCTTCGGAAAGACGACCAGGAACGGCGCCAAGCCGGGGCAGAGCGATTCCATCACCTTGTGGCCAGGGTGCAAGAGCTGGAAGATGAGAAGAGAGAAACTGAGAATGAACTCAAACAAGTCCAAGAAGACATGACGGTTGCCACGGGCCTCTTGTCTTTGTCGGAGATGCCGAACCTGGAGATTTTGGAGCACACGGAGGAGAAACTGGCGGGTCAGATGGACAGACTGATTCGCTGGCGTAAAGCCAACGAGGATCTTGAAGAATCGACGAGAAGGCGGGATGAGGCGAGCCAGGCAATGGGCCGCGCTGGGGAGGCTCTTGAGGAGATTGAGCGGCGCTGGGGAGCGTGGCTGAAGAAACGGGCATTGGACGGGAGCCTGACCCCGGATGGCGCGCTGGAGACGCTTTCCCTCATCGAATCTTGCAGAGATCAGGCGCATCGCATGAACCGGCTGAGATCAAAGCTGGCCACCCTTGAAGACATGAAGAGAAGCTATATCAGCCTGGTCAACAAGGTGCTCGTTGCCTGCGGAAGACGGGAGGTCACTGAAGAAGAGATCCACGCTGCCGTCCAGAACCTGATCCAAGATTTCTACAAAACAGAAAAGGCGGCCCAGACCAGGGACTTGCTCCACAACGAAATGAAGGTGAGCCGAGAGTCTGTTCAGCGGATTCAAGAACAGATCACGGGTCTCGAAGGCGAGATTCGGTCTCTCATGCGATCCGCCGGCACTGAGGATGAATCGGAGTTTCGAAGAAGAGGACACGTCCATGAAGCCCGTGAGGGGCTGAAATTGGATATTGCGCACTATGAGGACGGTATCAAACGGCTTGCCGGGACCCCGGGTGATATCCAAAAGGTCCTTGAGCCCCTGTCCGAAATGAGTCCGGAGGAGCTGGAAGCAAAGAAAATCGCCCTGGATAGGGATCTCGAAAACACAGAGACTACACTGGACCGGTTTAAAAGGGAACAGGCGGCGCTGGAGGAACAAGCACGGCAGTTGATGCAGGATGAGCGAATATCAGGCCTACGGATAGAGGAGGAGGGTTTGAAAGAGCAATTGGCTTCTCTTGCACAGGCGTGGTGTGAGATAAAACTCGCTCAAACTTTGATTCGCATGGGCAGTGAAAGGTACGAAAGGGAGATGCAGCCGCAGGTTGTGAGCGAGGCGGGTCGTTTTTTTGAGCGATTGACTTCAGGAGCATACCGTTCTCTTGTGGCGCCCATGGGAGAGCATCGTATCGAGGTGGTCGGCAAAGACGAGAGCCGAAAACAGATTGACCAGCTCAGTCGGGGTACGGCTGAGCAACTCTATCTTTCTTTGCGATTCGGCTTTATCCAGGAGTATGGAAAACGTTCAGAATCCCTTCCTATCATTATGGATGAGATCTTGGTCAATTTTGATTCGTCCAGGGCGAGAGCGGCTGCAAAGACCATTCTGGAGTTCACCCGAAAGCATCAAGTTCTCTTCTTTACCTGTCACCCTGAAACGGTGCACCTCTTCACGGAGGCGGACCCCGAAGTCCCGGTGTTCAGGATAGCAGGAGGAAAGGTGAAGCGGGTTGATTGGAGGTTATGATGTCGTCCATCTGTTACAAATCTGCTGAAGAACTTGTGAAAATGATCCGGTCCAAAGAGATCTCCCCCCTTGAGCTGATGGCTGAGACCCTGAAAAGGATCGAGGCTGTCAATCCCGTGATCAATGCCTTTGTCGCCATGCGAGCTGAAGCAGCCATGGATGAGGCCAGGGAGATGACGGAGCGTATGGCGTCGGGAGAGTATCCGGGCCCACTGGCCGGCATTCCGATTGGGGTCAAAGACTTGGAAGACGTCCAGGGCATGGTGACGAGCTTCGGTTCCGTGCCTTTCAAAGACAATATGGCTGAGGGGGATTCTGTCCAGGTGGCCAGACTCAAAAGGGCCGGCGCTATTGTCTTGGGAAAAACCAACACCCCCGAGTTCGGTTTTACCGGTTTCACCAAGAATCTCCTCTTTGGGGTCACGAGAAACCCGTGGAATACGCAACGCACCCCGGGCGGGTCCAGTGGGGGCTCTGCTGCGGCGGTGGCGGCGGGTATGGTTCCCATCGCAACAGGATCTGATGCAGGCGGTTCCATTCGAATTCCAGCCTCCTACTCTGGTTGCTTCGGACTGAAAACGTCTTTCGGGAGAGTTCCTTTGGGGCCGTCTCCTTTGCTGAACATTTATCATTTCATGACGCTTGGGCCTCTGACAAGGACCGTTCGTGATGCGGCGTTCTATCTCGAGTGTGTGGCGGGCTATCATCCTTGTGATCCCGCTTCGCTTCCTTCTCCGGCGCTGTCCTATGTCGAATGTTTGGAAGATATGCCCAAAGGACTCAAGATTGCCTTTAGTCCTAAGTTGGGCTTTGCAAGGGTGCAGAAGGACGTGATGGCCCGGGTTGAGGAGGCTGTTGCCGCCTTTGAGAACATGGGACATCATGTCGAACTGTGGGACGGGGTATTTCCTGATGTGGCGGATACATGGTCCAACCTGATGGACTGTGAGCTCTATGGTATGCTTTGCCAAAGCTTGGACAGGAACAGGGAAAGCATGGGGAGGACGCTCGTTCAATCTCTTGACAAGGTGCAGGCTTTTTCATTGAGGGATTTGATCGGGGCCCAGGAGTTGAGAACGAGCCTCAACCGAATCCTGTGGGACATATTTGAAAGGTATGACCTCTTGATGACACCGACTATGCCCACAGAGGCTTTTGGTGCCAAGGGACCCCCGCCATCGGAGATTGACGGCCATCCTGTTCCCCTTCTCTGGGCCGTGGCCTTCACCTATCCCTTCAACCTGTCCGGTCATCCGGCCGCCTCTGTGCCTGCGGGATTGACAGAAGAGGGCCTTCCCGCAGGACTTCAGATTATCGGCCCCCACCATCAGGATGATTTGGTTCTCCAAGCGGCTCATGCTTATGAACAGGCAAGACCCTGGGGTGGTCAATGGCCTGATCCGAAACCCTGATCCGTCGCTTGCGACCTTTGGTCGGGGATGAATGCAGCCACTTGATGTTCAAGAAAAATTGAGATTCAATGAGTCCGGTGCCCAGGTGGTGATGGTATCTTTTCTTTCGTACCGAAGGCCTCCCACCAGGCACTCTAGAAAAGCTACCACCACCTTGCGCTCCCTCGCTATCGGCATTTTTTCAAGGCCTAACGTGTTACACAAATGAAGAAGCTCCGACCTTTGGTCGGAGAGGTTCACGATTATAAATTGGAATACGAGAAGATTGTGTTTTTGGCTTTATTGAATGCAGGTAGCCTCAAAGACCGGACCAGGCGAATGCTTGGCGGGATGTTTCTAGTGCTCTGTAACAGAAGTTTCTATGGCATTTTTGGGAGGATTTTTTGTTTGGACCATTTTTTTGAACAGCCCCAAGGCAAAAGACATAACGCGCAGGGCACAACGTATATTCTCGGGTATTTTCTTTACCTTATGCCTTACGCCTTTCGCCCTAAGCCACAATGGTATTCCACGGATTATTCTACAACCCAGATACTCATTTGAGTCTCTCTATTTATGATACATCACACTCGATGTCGTCTTTCAGGAACAGGCCGGCATTTCATACCAAAGCAACATACTCTACGGGGCACGGGCTTCACTCGCCTTTGGACTGAAAGGCTGGGTCTTTTTCAAAGACAATTCTCTCTATTTCACTGATGGTATCCTGAAGAGATTGGATCGCATCACTGATCTCCAGCTGCTCTCGAGAAAAATCTGTCTTCGTGTCCTTCCCCCGATCATGATTGCTGTCCATGAATCAAGTCCTCCAATACGCGTTACCTGAGTTGCCATGCTCAAGCAACGAAGGTCAGTAGATTGCTTATGCAAGAAGTGTGCTAAACCCTGCAGATGCCGATGTCAGGGTTTTTTAATAATCATATCAAATACTTATATCTTCGGAGTGAAAAAGGCGGGCAAAATGTCGCCGAGATGTTGGAGGCAAAATGTGGAATTCGATTCCGTTTTTCGGAAAAAAATTACCCTGTTGGAAGGTTCCTGGGAACAGGCGAACGAGACCGGGTCGGCGTCCCTATTGGCCTGCTTTTTCGTTGACTTGTTTTTGTAAAATGCCCATGACCCGCTTGTAGTTCGAGTCATTGGGTTTCAGGCTTAAAGCTTTGTTGACATCGGCCAGGGCTTCGCGGAAATTGCCCTTTTGGTCCCAGGCAAAGCCTCTGTTGAAATAGGCCTCATCATAGCCCGGGTTTATTGCCAAGGCTTTGCTGAAATCTGCAATGGCCCTGTCATAATCCCCCTTTTTTGCCCAGACCAACCCGCGTTTGTTATAGCCTTCTGCACTGCCCGGGTTCATTTTCAAGTGGGTGTTGAAATCGGAAATGGCCAGGTCGTATTCCCCTTGGTTGTCCCGAGCAGATCCTCTATGGAGGTATGCACCCGCAAAGGAGGGCTCTATTTCGAGGGCTTTCGTGAAATCGGCGACAGCCGTCACAAGTTCGCCTTTCCGGCTCCGAGCCAATCCGCGCTTGTAGAAACCCTTACTGTGGTTTGGGTTCATCTCCAAGAACGCCGTAAAATCGGCTATAGCCTGATCATACTCTCCCAGATCACACCAGAGGGAACCCCTGTTGTAATAAGCTTCACCCAAACGTGAATTTATTTCGAGGGCCTTGGTATAGTCCGCAATGGCTCTCGGGTATTGAAGCTTTTGCTCCCAGATGAGACCGCGATCATTATAAGCCTTGTCAAAGTCAGGGTTTAACGCCAAGGCCATGGTGTAGTCGGCGATGGATTGGTCAAGCTTGCCTTGATCGGCCAAGACACCGGCCCGGTTGTAGAAAGCTGCGGCGTAGGTAGGATCTGTTTCCAAAGCCTTGTTGAAATCGGCGAGAGCCTGACGAACGTCGCCCTTCTTATCCCACACGAGCCCCCGAAGGTTGTAAGCTTTAGCGTTGCGGGGGTCTATTTCCAGAACCTTGGTGAAATCTGAAATCGCTTGGTCAGACCTGCCCGTTTTTTTCAGCAGGACACCACGCTTGTAATAGGCCTCGGCAAAGCGTGGATACAAGCTCACCGCTTCCGTGTAATCCACCATCGCTTGCTCAAAGTCGCCCCGAGTTTCACGCATGGCGGCTCTTTTGTACCAAGCTTCTGCAAAGCCCGGATCCAACTCTACGGAAGCACTGTAAGCCTTTAGCGCTTCATCATACTGACCGTCCTGTTCGAGAGAAACGCCCCGCTTGAACCAGTCCAGGGTACCCCATGCCTCAGTCTTTTCCCGAGACCCGGTTTGCACTGTTCCAGGTACACACCCGTTCAAGAGCATTGCGGCGACTATGAGGGGCGCGACCATAAAGAATGCAGATCTTTTCATAAGGCTTTATCCATCGGATAATGAAGTTCACCGCCGCTGCGCTTCTCTACGACAGGAATTGTCGATGAGCCTCTCGGCCATGAGCTCGAGGCCGAATGGCTCAAGTCGAGTCGCTGCAGTGTATTCTGGTGAAGCCGAATAAAAGGCTGGGGTGGGAGGATTCGAACCTCCGAATGCGGGCTCCAAAGGCCCGTGCCTTACCGCTTGGCGACACCCCAGGCTGACGGGGACAGTTTACGGAAGATGCCCTGGTTTTTCAATGAGAATCTCAATCCCTGATCCACCATCAAGGCATCATCTGCCGTTCGACAAGCTCACGGCCCTGAGAAAAGCCGAAGGGCGGCGTTGCCTTCGCTCGCTCCTCTCGTTCGACCTGGAGGCTCTCGACAGGCTTGCGGCGTATGTAATTTCACGGCTAAAGGCATAAGGCTCATGGCTCAAGGATGAAAGACATAAGAGATATCATTCCTTTTCCCCTTGCGCCTTAGGCCTTGCGCCCCGTGCCTCATTCATCCGCCTCAGTCGTCGCTCCTCGGCGCCTTGCATCTAATACCTTGCTGGTGATCAGGAATAATGGATAACTCCTTGATTTCAGACTTGATATCACCTCATCCGACACGGATATGTTTGCGTATCCAATTGGGGAGAGAGCGCATATTGTAATAATGGCCCATGGTGTGGAAGCATGTGGAGGAGCAAAGAGGCCGACACCTTTTTTTCACGTTTTCGAGCTCTTCCTCGTCAAACTTGGGATGCCAGATCGTGCCCCAGTCATGGTCGTAAGTGATGAGGTCGAAGCAAGGGGATAGGGAGCCGTCCGGGCGGATGAGAGCGCCGTTGTGTCCGGCACGGCAATCCCACGGTTGCATGCGGCCTCGCATTCTTTCTTTGAAGGCCCTGAGGTGTTCGATGGCGTTGACCATGGGCCAGCCCTGTTCTTGTCTCTCGATGAGCCAGTCCAGGAGATCATCAACCTCATCGTATTGATCCGGCGTGATCCCCAGCATGTCGTCCTGATGTTTGTAGTGATCCACATCAACGAAGCTGTGCGGGGGCTCGTTAAGGTGATAATCCGTACCAATACTATTTTGGTGCGCAATCTCAGTCAGAAGCTTGACATCCTTAATATTGGTTCGGCAGATGTTGATGTTGAAAAAAAGCAGGTAGCCATATTCCTTCTGCCTTTCCACCAAGTATCGGAACTGGGGCTCAATGCTCAGAAGTGCTTTGGGCAGGCCCCGTCGTGGGGCCACCGAGTCCACGGCCAAATTTATGGCCGCCACACCTGCCCGCCCAATCTCGTCAACAAAGGCTTTGTCTATGAGATAGCCGTTTGTGGGAAGATACATGAAGAAGCCGTTCTCAGCGCCGTAACGGACGATCTCCACAACAAAGTCCTTGCGCATGAGCGGTTCACCCCCCATGAGAGGGATCACCCGACAGCCGATGGATTTCAGCCAGTCCACCGCACTTTTGGCGGTTTCCAGATCCATACCCGGTTGGTCATTGTTGTACTGAAAGCAATAGTGGCAGTCTATGTTGCACTGCCACTCGGTAAAGAGGTAGCAGAGGACCGGTCGAAACTCGCTCCCGTGTATGCGGGAATTGAGATAGGGTATGGCCCATCGACGCACAGCGCGAACGCCGTTCAGACTCTTGTACCGCATGCTATGAAGCATGGGTCGTTCTCCTTATTCCATTTCTTTTTTGGTGTTGATAGGCCTGGTACATAAATGTTCTGACAGCGGTCTCTCTTCCGGGCTGCTTGCTCGAATCATAGGGGGCATCCAGGAAGGGTATTTTCAATTTATCCGCCACAGGTTTTACAATCGCTGACGTGGTCAGACTGAGCATGCAGGTAAAAGGGTAGACGTTCACCACGCCGTTGAAGCCTCTCCGCGCAAATTCCACGATGCCTGCGATACCGCAACACGGCTCCGTGCCCAGAACCATGGAAAAGAGGTCCAGTTCCTGAAGGATGTGGTCAAGGTGTGAAATCTTGTGGTCCTGTTCCAAATCGATGATCGGTTTAATTTTGTTGTAGGCCCTTTTCTGCGAGAGTTCCTGATAAAGAAGTTCCCCTTTGAAGCCAATCATCTTCTTGAGATGCTCACCCATGGGGCGCAGGCGGAACTGCTTCAGGTTCAGCCGGAACCCGTCTCTGCCGTTTCTGTATCCCACATAGCTTACAAAATTGACCCACTCGGTGAGCGAGGCATTGACCACTTCCGCTCCGAATCTTTCCAGCACCCGGATCAGATTCTGGTTGGCTTGTAGGTGCATCCTCACAAACACCTCGCCCACAATGCCGATCAAGGGTTTTCGAGGCAACTGGGGGTTTATGATGCCTTTGCCCTCTTCGACAATCTCTTCCAGCTTGTCGAGTGCCTTGTCGAACTGCTTTCTTGGGCTGTGCACCTCCAGGATGTCCGCCATGGCATGCATGGATTTTTGCATGAAGTCGTCTGCCATGCCGGGTTCCTTTTCATAGGGCCTGAGTCTCCATAGGAGCCTGTCCAGCAGATCAGCGATGACCAAAGAGAAATAGCCGGCCTTTCTTAGATCCTGGTGTTGGGAGCCGTCGAGCATGCCTGAGAGGGAGTATCCGTCCAAGGACGTGACGGAAACGATTTTCAATTTGTCCAGCCCGGGAAAGGAGTCCAGAACGATCCGCTGGTACTTGTTGTACATGCCGAATCGACACGGCCCCTCAGCCTCAGGCAAGAAGTAGAGGTAGTCTTCCGGGTTGAAAGCGTCGCCGAGCCTCTCCTTTTCCTTCTCTACAAAATAAAGAATGTCTCCCAAGGTGATCTGGCAGGGGAAGCATTCTTTTCCGGACGTGTATTCGAGCCCAAGGTCAATCCCCTTGTAGGTATCCAAGACCTTTGCCTCGATGCCGAATCCTTTGAAGGTGGCGGCAAATAGATGGGCCGCTATGCGGTTCATCTGGGGAATGAGGACCGTTTTCTTGCGGAGATCAAACTTCCCCACGCTCTGGCTGAAGGACTGAAACTGGGGTTCCTTTTTTTCTTCCATGAGGTGAACAGTCCCGCATTCACAGGCAAAGTCGCAACCGCATCCTCATATGAAGACGATGGCGACGGCGTGCCACCGCCTTGGGGGAAAGTTGTGCTCCCTGGACAAATGAAAAAAGAGATTATTGGGAATGTTTGCTTTTCTCGAGACAACGTGCCTGTTTTCGGAAACAGGGCGTTTTTGCACTTTAGCAGGCAGATCCATTTCAGGCGGACAGGGCATCATCAACCTCTCTTGTGAGGCTAAAAGAGGGTGGGGATGAATTTGCCTCTATGGAAAGCCAAAAGAAAGGCAAAGTCAAGAAAAAGAAGCCCGGCGCCTATTGTGCGGGGGGGGTCATTCAGGGCCAAGGGGCGTGGTGGGCGCTAAAAAAGATCAGCCCTTGACGGGAGTGGGGCTCCATGCCCCGATGTCAAAGGCTGAACCGGATACGGGCTCGAGAAGGTGAAGCGACGATTAGTAGTTTTCGGCCAACAGTTCGAAATAAGCCTGAGGGTGCTGACAGGTCGGGCACTTGGCCGGAGGTGCGGTTGCTTCAATGACTCGCCCGCAATTTCGACACTTCCAAAGCGCCTTTTGGGATTTTTTGAACACGCTGCCACTTTCGACCGCATCGATGAGCTTGTTATAACGACGCTCATGCCACTCTTCGACGGCTGCAACCTGCTTGAAAGTCTCGGCTGCTTCTTTGAACCCTTCCTGCTCAGCTTCATCCGCAAAACCGGTATAAAGGGTGGTCCATTCCAGTCTCTCTCCTGCGGCAGCGGCCTTGAGTTGCGCGAGAGTGTCTCCAGGGACCCCCGCTGGATAAGCCGCCGTGATTGTGGCTTCTCCGCCCTCGAGAAGCTTGAAAAAGACTTTGGCATGCTCTTTTTCATTATCGGCGGTTTCCAGGAAAATGCCGGCAATCTGCTCGTATCCTTCCTTTCGGGCAATGCTGCCGGCGAAAGAATAGCGATTGCGGGCTTGGGACTCGCCGGCAAAGGCGGCCAGGAGATTGTGCTCCGTCTTCGATCCTTTTAACGTAGGCATATTGAAGCTCCTTTCATTGAGTATGATCTTAGATAGGCCATGAACACTTAAAATGATGTGTAAGCAAAACCAATTGATAAACTAAAAACGACCTGGGGCCTTGTCAAGGCAGAGCGCGTCGATCATGGGGTCGGACAGTTTTGGCTTTCAAGCGGCCTCTGGAAAACCAAAGGAGTCAGAGCTCCTCCGGTGTAAAGGAGACCACATCATCGATAGAGGGCGCATCGGCAAAGATCATGATCAATCTGTCCACTCCCAAGGCTATGCCTGCGGACTGGGGCATATGCTGCAGGTCTTTGAGGAATTTTTCAGGCATGGGATAGACGGCTTTTCCAAGTTGTCGGCGTTTTTCTCGTTCAGCCTGAAAGCGCGTCTTTTGTTCACGAAGGTTTTTCAACTCGGAAAAGGCGTTCGCAATCTCCAGACCCCCGATGTAGAGTTCAAACCTTTCCGCCACCTCAGGATTGCCCGCCTTCAGTCTTGCCAGGGCTCCCAGAGAAGCCGGGTAGTCGTAGAGAAAGGTGGGCTTGGGCACGCCCAAGAAGGGCTCGATCCTGTCCACCATGATTTCATCAAACGTGCCGGAGGCAAGCGCCTTCTCTGCGGCCATGTCGGCATATCGGTCGAATGCCTCTGCAACCGTTATTCGATGCCACGGCCTTTGGAGATGGATCGTCTTTCCCCGATATTCGAGTTTCTCTCCCCTGTCCACTTGGTCTGAGACATATAGAATCATTTCCTCGCACTCGTCCATGAGGCCTGTGTAGTCCATCCCCACCCGGTACCATTCCAGGAGCATGAATTCGGGCAGGTGACGGGTCCCCCTCTCTCCCTGCCTGAAGGCGGGGCAGATCTGAAATATTTTGGGATAACCGGCCGACAAGAGACGCTTCATGCAGAGTTCAGGAGAGGTGTGCAGGTAAGCCCCGCCCGCCTTGATGGCATCGATATGGAGCTCTGGGGCTGGCGCAGGAATCAGATGGGGGGTGTAAACTTCCAGGTACCCTTTCTCAGCGAAAAACCGGCGTACGGCCTGGACCAGTCTGGCCCGCAGCCAAAGGGTCGCCTCCTTGCCGGCTGGTGTTCTCGGTGGGCCGGAGGGTGTGTTATGATTTGACCCGGGTAACATACTCCCCGGTGCGCGTGTCTACGGTGATCTTGGTTCCCTCCTCAATGAAAGGGGGGACGCGCAAAGTATAACCTGTCTCCAAGGTGACCGGCTTGCTGTCGCCGGAAACAGAATCGCCTTTGACCCAGGGGTCGGCCTTGATCACCAAAAGGTCCACAAAATTGGGCAGCGTGATCCCAATGGGTCTGTCATCGAAGAGAAGCATTTCGACTTCCAGGTTGTCGATGAGATAGTTCTTGGAATCACCCACCTGGTCTTCATTCAGGGACGTTTGCTCGTAGTTTTCCAGGTCCATGAAAAAGAAGTGGTCATCCTGGTTGTAAAGATACTGCATCCTGCGCTCTTCCAGGTTTGCCGCTTCAAAGGTGTCCACGGAGCGGTAAGTGCGGTCAACAATAGCGCCTGTGATCATGTTCTTGAGTTTGCACCGATAGAGTGCTTGACCCTTGCCAGGCTTAGAGAATTGAAAGTCGATGATGACGTAGGGTTCGTCGTCAATCTGAATTTTGAGACCCTTTCTCAAATCACTTGCATTGTACATGGTTTTTGTCCTTTTTGGGTAATTATTTCAGTACCCTGTGTACTTAGCTGGAGTCAGTTGTACGGAATATAGGCAAGGGATGACCTGCTGTCAAGGTTAAACGGGGAAGCAAGTCGAAAAGCCCGTCTTGGCCGGGAGACGATGCAGGGATGGTGTGTCAGCGGGGGCGATTGGCCCTTGCCCTTTGAAGGCAATTGAGCTAGGATTCAAAATCTCTTAAAAAGGCAGCGGCTCTCAGACAGAAAGGCAGGTGGTACCCATGAAAATTCGGTTTCTTTTCATGCTCGGGGTTTTGCTTTCTCTCGTGAGCGTGCATCCCCTTCCCGCGCATTCCCAGTTTGGCGATCTCCTCAAAAGCTTCAAAAACGCTTTGGGCGTGGACAGCCTCACCGAAGATGAGATTGTTGATGGGCTCAAAGAGGCCCTCCGTATCGGTACTGGGAACGCCGTTCAACAGGTCTCCAAGATCGGCGGGTACTACGACAATCCCGATATACGGATTCCGCTGCCGGAGCCTGTGAAGAAAGCTGAAAACCTTCTCAGACTCTCGGGACTGGGTTCTCAGGTAGACGCTTTCGAGAAAAGCATGAACCGGGCGGCCGAGCGGGCAGCGCCGGAGGCCAAAAGTCTTTTCTGGGATGCCATCAAAAAGATGACTTTTTCAGATGCCAAGAAGATCCTCAATGGCCGGGACAATGAAGCCACGCTTTATTTCGAGGAAAAAACCTCTGATCGCCTTGGAGCCTTGGCCAAACCCATTGTCCACGATGCCATGGCGGAGGTGGGCGTCACCCGAACCTACCAGCAATTGGATGCCAAGGTTCGCACCGTCCCCTTTGCAGGGAATCTGAATTTTGATCTTGATCAGTATGTCACCGATCGGGCCCTTGGTGGTCTGTTCTTCATGCTCGCCGAGGAGGAGAGAAAGATCCGTGAGGATCCGGCAGCCCGGACCACTGAACTTCTCAAGAAGGTGTTCGGGAATCGATAAGCGGAGGCCGGCAGGAACTCAAAGGATCCCACCAACCTCACCGAACCCGTCTTTCTCGAAGGGCACTACCTATATCCGCCCAGACTTTTGACGCGTACGTATCGCCTTCCCACCTCAGCCCAATTGATGATCGCGAAGAAGTTCTTGACGTATTCGCCACGGCGGTTTTGGTATTTCAGGTAATAGGCGTGCTCCCACACATCGCAGACCATCAAGGGAAGGGCACCCCAGATGGTCAGATCCTGGTGTTTCTCCGCCTGAAGCACCGCAAGATGGCCCATGTAGGGTTCGTAAGCCAAAACGCCCCACCCGCTCGCTTCAACAGCATTGGTGGCACCCATGAATTGATCTCTGAATCGATCGAAGCCCCCGAAGCTTTTGTTGATCGCTTCCAGGAGCTCGCCTTGGGGCTCACTGCCTTTGGGGGACATGTTGCCCCAGTAAAGGGAATGGAGTACGTGACCGGAGCCGTTGAAGGCGAACTCTCGGGACCAGTGTTTGATTAAGCTGTAATCACCGGAAGCTCTGGCCTCCTCGAGTTTTTTCATGGCCACGTTGAAGTTTTTCACGTAGCCGGCATGATGCTTATCGTGATGGATGGTGAGGGTCTCTTTATCGATGTAAGGCTCCAGGGCATCGTAGGCATAGGGAAGGGGGGGCAATTGACATTCCCCCAGCTGCCGGGCTTCTTCGGCAAAAGCGGGGGAACTCCCGAGGCTTGATCCATAAAGGCTGTTCAGGCTCAAGGCCAGACCAGCCAGTCCCATTCCTTTCATCATTTCCCTTCTTGTAAAAGCATGGTCCATAAGTACGCCTCCTTTGTGTGTATGGATTTCCAGTGTTCCAAAGAGAAGATTGTCCAAATATAGTCACGGACAGTATGATTTTCAAATCAGGGATCTTCCGGCCTCCTCATTCGCCGGAGGGCGATGCAGTGGATATCCTGCTCTACGGGATGATAGAAACCGGATTAGGCGCGGAGGAGAGCCGATTTTGAGGGTGCTTCCCCTTGTGCAAAAAGGAATCTTTTGTCTATAATCACGCGGAAAAAAGGAAGGGCAAGGTATGAAAAGGCAACCCGTAATTGAGGACATCTTCGGGGCTCGAGAGAGAATAAGCCCTTTTGTGCATCGAACGCCGGTTTTCACCTCTCAGAGCATCAACGCGATGTCCGGCGCTTCCCTGTTTTTTAAATGTGAAAACTTTCAAAAAGGCGGGGCTTTCAAAATCAGGGGTGCATGTTATGCCGTATTTTCTCTCAGCGACAAGGAAGCCGAAAAAGGGGTTGCCACCCATTCATCGGGAAACCATGCTGCAGCCCTTGCACTGGCTGCGCGGTGGCGCGGCATCCCGGCTTATGTGGTCATGCCGGAGAATGCGCCGGAGGTGAAGAGAAAAGCCGTGCAGGGTTACGGTGCGGAGATTTCCTATTGCAAGCCCACTTTGGAAGCCCGAGAGCAAGGCCTTGCCAAAGTGATTTCTCGGACAGGCGCAGCTTTCGTTCACCCTTACAACAATGGGCACGTGATTGCAGGCCAGGGAACAGCAGCGCTTGAACTGACCGAGGATGTTCCTGATCTTGACGTGGTCATGGCGCCTGTTGGCGGGGGCGGCCTTTTGAGCGGAACGGCGATTGCCGTTTCCTCGAGCTCGACTGGAACGTCTGTGGTGGGGGTGGAACCTGAGGAAGCGGACGATGCGTTTCGCTCCTTGAAAGAGGGACGCATCATTCCTGCAGACAACCCTCAAACCATTGCTGATGGACTCCGCACGTCCCTTGGTGATCTGACCTTTCCCATCATCCAGAGGCTGGTCCAAGACATTGTCACGGTGAGTGAATCGGGCATTGTAGAGGCCATGTGCACCATATGGGAAAGAATGAAAGTTATTGTCGAGGCTTCCGCCGCCGTACCCCTCGCAGCCCTATTGACAGAGCGCATAAAACTTGAGGGAAAAAGGGTGGGCATTATTCTCTCGGGCGGCAATGTGGACCTTGAGAAATTGCCCTGGATGCCCTGAGGCGGTTTCCCAGACCACCCCTAAACTGGTTCCAAATTATTCAAAGAGAAGGGCACATGGCATCCGATCGGTTTGAAAAGCAAATTCGGTTTATTGTGGAGATGGACAAACTAAAGCGCGTCTTGAGGCAGACTATTCTGACGAATCATTCTCGCCAAGAGACAAGCGCCGAACACTCCTGGCATCTCGGCGTCATGGCGTTGGTGTTCTCTGAGTATGCCGAGACCGAGGTGGATTTGTCCCGCGTATTGAAGATGGTTCTCGTCCACGACCTTGTGGAAATTGATGCGGGTGACACCTACTGTTATGATGAGGCTGAGACTCACGACCAGGTGGAGCGGGAAGAGAAAGCGGCCGAACGACTGTTCGGTCTCTTGCCTGAGGACCAGGCCGGAGAATTTCGGGGCTTGTGGGAGGAATTTGAGGCGCGGAAAACGCCCGAGGCACGGTTTGCAGCCGCTCTAGACAGGCTCCAGCCCATATTGCAAAACTATCACACCCAGGGTGAGATGTGGAAGAAGAACGGGATAAGAAGCCGCCAGGTTGTTTTGAGAAACCAGCCCATTGAAGAAGGTTCGCCTATGATTTGGGAGTACGTGGTTCATCTCATCCATGAGGCGGTCAAAAAGGGTATGCTTCAGGAATGAAATCTCTGGTTTTCAAAAAGCACGATAATTATCGAACAACAGCCGAGTGCTCAGGATTGAAAGGGTTTGTCCTCATGGCAAGGGAAAAGAGATAGGGATAATTCCCTTTCAGGTACTTCATGTATTCGAGCCATTCAGCAATGAGGAGGGGATACACACGCTTTATATCACCGCCAAGGTGGGCGTAGTCTGACTCCGGCAACAGGGTGAGATCCTCTCTGTGGAGGAGCTCTTCTCTCAGGTGGAAGACGGCTCTGAGGAGTTCGGTAAAGGACTCCTTCTCGAGCAAGATGGGGTTCTCCAGGAGACGGAGCAAAAGGGTGGTCTTTTCCTCGAGGAATCGCCGCAGTTCCTCCAGATCGCCTTTGTGAACTTCGGTGTCATAGTGGAAAGATTTGAGCTGCCGGTTCGCGGTGGAGAACTCTGCCTCTGTCCAGGCATTGGTGATGGTGAGGTCTTTTCGTAATTGATCCAAATTGGAATCAAAGGCGGAGATATGGGAAAGCAGCTTGGTTCCCATCTCCGAGAAAAAAAGGCCCATCACCATGTGCACTTTTTGCGTTCTTATCTGATTCTCTCTCCGACTCAGGAGAATTTCGGTCGCATTGGCCACCACGCCGAGAAAGGTCCCCACCCCGCCTGTGATCAGCAGGATAGCCAGGAGCTTACCGACATGCGTTGCCGGATGAATATCGCCGTAACCCACGGTCGTCACCGTGACGAGCGTGAAATAAAGGGCATCCAGCGGGGACAACCCTTCAATGACCGCAAAGCCTATGATGCCGAGGGTCATAATGCCGACAAAGACCGCCACAAATATTCGCAGCCGGAACTTGAGGGAATCCATAGACAGCCGTCCTCCAAGCGCTAAAATGTCCCACCACATTGCCACAAAGAGCGCCCTTTTTGAAATTTTTTCGTGATGTTTTGTGTGTGAACGCCAATCGCATGGGCGGTCGATTGAGCGCCTTAAGACGCAAAAAACCAAAAAAAACAAAGCGTTATAAATCCCTTGCAATCGCCCCTGAAATCCTGTAAAACCTTCCGGAAATTCTCTGCTGAAGGAGGGCGAGATGCGGGTGCTGGTAACCTATTATTCAGAGACCGGAAACACAGAAAAGCTGGCTAAGGCGATCTACGAGGGGGTGGAAAAAGCTGAAAAAGAGATGGCTCCCATCAGCGAGGTGGGCAATCTCGAAGATTACGATCTCATTTTCTGTGGTTTTCCAGTACAGTCCAGTAGCGTGCCGAAGAAGGTTGAGCCTATTCTGAAGAGCATCCCGGAAGGGAAAAAGCTGGCCATTTTTGCCACCCATGGGTCACTGCGAGGAGGGCAGTTGGCCACAACAGCTTTTGAATACGCCATGAGTCTGGCCGCTAAAGCCAAACTGATCGGAACCTTCGGTTCCCGGGGAAAAGTGAAGACGAGTCTCATTGAGGCACTCATGAAAAGGCCTGAACACAAGGCATGGGCTGAGGAAGCTCAGAGCGCGGTCACCCATCCTGATGGCGCAGACCTTGCGGACGGCAGAGATTTCGGCAAGAAGATGGCAAAAAAGGCTCGCTCAGGGTAGCGAGATCTCCCACACGGCAGGCCTTAGGAAATGGGCCCCGTTTTCTTAAGCCCTCCTATTGATTTCATCGTTCTAGGACAAGCAGGGGCTCAGGGCGAAACAAGGTTAACTCTCCCCATTCCCATAGTGTATATCCCAGAAATCTAGAAATCCGCTCCGCAGGGGTAGTTTCATTGCAGAGTCGCCTACCGGGTTTTTCCCAGTCCTTTATCACTGGATTTCTAGGGCGCTCTTATAGCCTCTGGAATCCCTATCTTCCCACTGGGGTATCGCTCTCCATCGTGATGTTCTTTCACTAATCCATGGGGAGTCGAGATGGAGCCAGATGTTACTATTCATTCTTTTTCCCAAGTTGATCACCTTTTTGCCGGGCTTGATGATCAAGTAGCGTACCCATTTCATAAATTCGAGGTGAAAGGACCATGAATTATCCCAAGATGCACCGCGTGCGTCAGAACCTTGACGTTCCCAAAGTGGAGCGTATCGAGGAAACCTTAGACCAAGCGTTCCACTCCGTTCAGGGAAGTTCGCTGATCAAAACCGGGGCGGATATCGCCATCACCGCGGGAAGTCGAGGCATCGCCAATATTGACCGGGTCCTGAAGCATCTCGTGGGGATCCTGAAGGACCATTCAGCCCGGCCTTTTCTTGTCCCGAGCATGGGGAGCCACGGAGGGGGGACCGCGCAAGGCCAAGTGGAAGTGCTCAGGAGCCTCCATATCACAGAAGAATCTGTGGGCGCTCCGATCCTGTCCTCTATGGAGGTTGTGGAAATCGGGAGATCCCGTTTTGGCTTCCCTGTTCTTATTGACAAGCACGCTTCAGAGGCTGACGGGATTATCGTGGTGAATCGCATCAAACCGCACACGGAATTTGAAGGCCCTATAGAAAGCGGGCTCATGAAAATGATGGCCATCGGGCTAGGAAAACACAAAGGATGCTTGGAAGTGCACAAGCAAACCGTTCAATACGGTTATCGGAATGTGATCCCTGAGATCGGCAGCATCATCCTCGAAAAACTCCCCGTTCTTTTCGGTGTCGGCCTCGTGGAGAACATCTATGATCAAACGGCCATGATCCGATGCGTCCTCCCGTCCCAATTCTTGGAGGAAGAGAAGAAACTTCTGACCCAGGCTAAAGGGCTCATGGCAAGACTCCCCTTTGATCAGATCGATATTCTTCTTGTCGATGAGATGGGGAAAAACATCAGTGGTACAGGGATGGATACCAACGTGGTGGGAAGGATCATGTTTGTGGGAGAGAAAGAGCCGGAAAAGCCCAAGATTACTAGAATAGTGGTACTGGACCTGGCTGAAGAATCACACGGCAATGCCATTGGTGTGGGGTTGGCGGACTACACAACCCAAACCCTTGTCAGTAAGATCGATGCTTCGGCGACGGCCACCAACAGCATTGCAGGCATGACCCCGGAGAAGGGAAGGACACCCCTGGCCTTGCCTACGGATAAAGAAGCCGTTGACGCGGCCTTCACGACCATCGGGGCCATAAAGGAAGAAGAGGCGCGCGTCGTCCACATCAAAAACACTTTGGAGATTGCCGAGCTCGATGTTTCGGAGAGCCTTCTTCGAGACCTTGATGGGAGAGATGATCTGACGCTCTTGAAAGATCTGGGGCCCCTGGCATTTGATGATGCGGGGGCATTGCAGCGGGTGTCGTTTACTTAGCGAAGCTTCGCGTCAAACGGAAGAGTCGGTGGCGTGAATAGACCACTGCTTGAACAGGAGCGATACTGGATCCTAGATACTGGATAAAGAAAGAATTCCTTAGTCATCCAGCATCGAGTATCCAGCATCTAGCATCGGCGCGTTGGCAGCACAAGAATTTGAAACGAGAACTTGACGCAAATCTCAAGCTTTTTGCTTATAAAGACCACGAGTAGGAGATAGGGAATGATTTCAAAATCAATTGTTGACGCGCTCCGCTCCATTGTGGGCGACGCGTGGTTTCTGGACAGCCCTGAGGATCTTGCCACCTATGCCTATGACGGCTTCTTACCGGAATTCAAACCCGATGCCGTCATAGTACCGGGCAGCACGGAGGAGATTTCACAGATTATGAAACTGGCTAACCGGGAAATGTTCTATGTGACGCCCCGGGGAGCCGGAACCAACATATGCGGCGGATCGGTGGCAAAGAAAGGCGGTGTCATCATGGCCTTTCATCGCTTGAGCAAAATCCTGGAAATCGACACGCAAAACATATGCGCCGTCGTTCAACCAGGTGTAGTGAATGCCGACCTACAGCAAGCAGTGGCCCCTTATGGCCTGATGTACCCGCCGGACCCGGCAAGCATGTTCGTCTCCACCATTGGGGGAAACGTGGCGCTCAATGCAGGTGGCCCTAGGGGGGTGAAATACGGAGTAACAAGGGACTATCTCCTGGGTCTCGAAGTCGTCCTGCCCATGGGGGACGTGATTCGAACCGGGGGAAAGGTGCTGAAAAGCGTGAGCGGCTATGATCTGACCCGTTTGATGTGCGGCTCGGAGGGGACTTTGGGCATTATCACCGAGATCACGGTTCGGTTGGTCCCTCTGCCCCCGGCAAAGGCAACCCTTCAAGCGATTTTCGCGGATCTCGATGATGCGGCGAAAGCTGTATCGGCCATCATAGGATCGGGCGTTGTGCCCACCACACTGGAACTGATTGATCGGGTCGTCCTCGACGTCATTGGCAATTATGGTGGTGCGAAATTTCGCAAAGACGCCGAAGCTTTGTTGCTTATCGAGGTGGACGGTGAGGCGTCGCTTGTTGAAACGCAAGGGAAAAAAATCGAGACGTTTTGTAAGGAAAGAGGGGCGGTAGAGGTAGAGAGGGCCGGCACCTTGGAAGAAGCGGAGAAACTCTGGGAGGCGAGGCGGACCGCTTTTGGTGCTGTGGCCAGTTTAAGACCCAATTGTATTGTAGAGGATGCCACCGTTCCGGTGAAAAGGCTACCCGAAATCATCAGGAAGATCGTGGAACTGGCCGGCAAATACCAGCTCAGGATCGGCGTTCTGGCCCATGCGGGCGACGGCAATCTTCACCCCCTGATCATGACCGACCTTCGTGACAAGGAAGAGATGGCCCGGGTGGACAAAGCGCTGGAGGAGATGTACGAGGCGGCCATGGCCATGGGTGGGACCCTTTCAGGAGAGCACGGTATCGGTATTGCCAAGAACCGTTTTTTGGATATGGAGTTCAACAGGAGCGCCATTGAGATCATGCGGGGGATCAAGAAGGTGTTTGACCCGAATGGCATCCTGAATCCAGGGAGTTTCCTCTCTATTTACGACAATAACGAATAGGAAAGAATATGGAACTGAACCAGATTGCGGAAGAGTTTGATCAATGCATCAAGTGCGGTCTCTGCCTGGCGACCTGTCCGGTGTGCAAAGAGCTGCTTTTGGAAAAGTACACGCCAAGGGGTAAGATCCAACTGGCGAGATACTATAGCCGTGGAGATTTGCCTTTGAGTGACCAGTATCGCGACATCTTTGCCAAATGCCTTCTATGTGGGGCATGCACCGTGACGTGCCCGAGTGGGGTGGACCTCAAAAAGGTCTTTCTGGGAATGCGCGAGGAAATTGTTGGCAAGAAGGGGCTTCACCCCATGATGGAGGAGGTGGTGCGATCCGTCATCACGAACCGCAATATTGCCGATGAAGACAATACTGAAAGAGCAGAGTGGAGAGAACCCCTCAAAGACCTTCCTGAGCACCTCTACGAGAAGGACAGGGCAGAGGTGGCCTACTTCATCGGCTGCGTTGCCTCCTTTTTCCCCATGGTTCAGAAGATCCCGCAAAACCTCGTCCAGATCATGGATGCGGCGGAGGTGGATTTTGCAGTTCTGGGCGGTGAGGAGTGGTGCTGCGGATTTCCACTTATTGGGGCAGGCGTTCCCGGCAAGATGGAAGAGCTGATCGCCCACAATCTCGAGAAGGTGAAAGCTCTTGGCGCAAAAAGAGTTGTTTTTACGTGCCCTTCCTGTCAGCAAACGTGGAAAGAGTGCTACAATACGGACCTGGAACTGTTGCATGCCACCCAACTCATTGAGAAGCTGGTGCAAGATGGGGCGATCTCCTTCAAGGAGATGCATGCCAAAGTAACTTACCATGATCCATGCGATCTGGGCAGGCACGGTGGTGTCTTTGAAGCGCCGAGGCAGATCCTGCGGGCGATTCCGGGGCTCGAGATCGTTGAACTGGAGAACAACCGGGCCAAGAGTGTGTGCTGTGGGGGTGGCGGCAACGTGGAGATGGCAGACGCCGATCTTTCCGGGACTGTGGCGCAGAAAAAGATCGAGGAGATCGAGCGGACCGGAGCCGACACCGTGATCACGTCCTGCCAGCAATGCGTGAGAACTATAAAATCCAGAGCCAGGCGGCAGAAGCGCAACATCCATGTTATGGACATCACGGACCTGGTTGTTCAGGCCATGTCTGGCGGCAAAAAGCATTGACAATGGCGCATGTGGAGAATACGATGACCTGCTAACGAAGCGCCCGGAAGGGACTCGGAATTGTCGTGCACGCTTGGCGGCGATGCGAATTCACGGGTGACTGGGCGGGCTGCCCGAGGGGAAGGAACCGAGCAGGGGAAAGCGACGTCTTACGGAAGGAAAGAAAGATTTCAAAGGGAAGGTCTGTATGAAAAAAATCGAGGCAATTATCAAACCGTTCAAGCTTGACGAAGTCAAGGAGGCGATCCTGGATCTTGGCGTCAGCGGCATGACGATCACCGAGGTAAAGGGCTTTGGTCGACAAAAGGGCCACAAGGAAATCTATCGGGGCGCAGAGTACGTTGTGGACTTTCTGCCCAAGATCAAGATTGAGGTGGTTGTTGCCTCCAACCTGGTTCCCAGGGTGCTTGAAGCGATCAGAGGGAATGCGCACACCGGACAGATCGGGGATGGAAAGATATTTATCCTCCCTGTGGAGAAAGCTGTCCGCATAAGAACAGGAGAAGAGGACGAAGACGCCATTTAACAGGATGGTTGACCCGAAACAGATCGTTCAGACCTTCATTGAATCGCGGCATGCCCTAATCCACAGAAACCTCAATCAACGTTCAGGTTTTTTTACCACCCGAAGATATGCCGATCTTATGGATCGGTTTATACGTGCCCTCTTTCTCGCATCCGGATTTCGAGACAAGGCCAAAGAGATCGCCGAGGAACGTATAGCGGTCGCTGCTTTAGGCAGTTACGGCAGACGTGAAATCTGCCTTGGCTCGGATATTGATCTTCTGGTGGTTCACCGAGCCAATCTCTCCCCCGAGATGATGGATATCATATCTCGGTTTCTTTATCCCCTGTGGGATGCCAAGCTTGAAGTAGGACACACCGTTTTGACAGTGCAGGAATCTTTTCGCTTGGCCATGAGCGATTTTCGGTTCCTCACTTCCGCCATGGATGCCCGCTTTCTGTTGGGGTCCCGATCGTTTTTTCGGCTTTTTGAGGCAGCCTTTTGGTCCAAGATCGATCGGGAGAAGGACTCTATTCTCAGTCAGTTTCTCATCAATCAGCAGAAGCGCGCGGAAAGATACACAAGTCAGGAATATTTCTTAGAGCCTGATATCAAAGAAGGCCTCGGTGGGCTTCGGGATCTTCATTTCATGGCCTGGATGGCCAAAGTCTACTTCAAGTCAAGGAACCTCAATGACATCAAGCGATTCCCCATCTTTTCCCATTTCCCACTAGAAAAGCTTCACCACTCTGAGAGTTTTCTCCTCAAGGTCAGAAACCACCTCCACCTGCTGGCCGACGGGCGACGGGAGGACAGGCTGCTGCTCCCTTACCAGGACAAAATCTCAAAGAGTCTGGGCTACCGCGATGGGGCTGATCATACAGGTCCTCAAAACTTCATGAGAAACCTTCACAGCCACCTTAATCGCATTCGCTATGGCAGCGAAGAGTTCCATATGAAGGCCATGGACGTCATCGATCCCTATCCTGCGGAACCGAGGGCTGATGCGCTTTCGCCTGAATTTCAGGTGTTTAAGGGCAACATTGTTTTGAGGGGTGAAAGCCTTTTGCGTGAAGACCCGATGTTGGTTCTCAAAGCCTTCAAGGAAGCGAATCGAAGGGGCCTTTTTCTGGGCTCTGGGTTCATATGGGAAGCCACCAAGAAGGTCGCCACGGACGGCGCAAAACTCGTCCAGATGCCGGGAGCAATAAAGATGTTTCTGGATGTCATTCTCGAACCCAAAAATCCGAAAATTCTCAGGCTGGCCCTTGAAATTGGTTTGATCAATCTTTTTATTCCCGAATTCAAGAAGATCAGAAACCTCGCGCAGTTCAGCTACTATCATGTGGAGACAGTTGACCTTCACTCTCTGAGGACTTTGGAAGTGATCTATGCCATTTCACAAGGTGCCTATAACGACCGATGGCCCTTGTTGCAAGAGCTCTTTGAAGAAATCAATAATCCCCATTGGCTTTTTCTGGTCGGTTTTCTGCATGACATTGGCAAGGGTTACAGAGGAGATCATGCTAAGAAAGGTGCTGAACTAATTCCCGGGATTTTGAAACGACTCGGTGTCGACGGCGATGCACTGGAAGTCATTCCTTTTCTGGTTCGACATCACTTGCTCATGGTGAATGTCTCCCAGAGACGAGATCTCAACGAGGAAAGGACGGCGATTCAAGTTGCACAGACGGTTCAGGGTATTGAACGCCTGAAATTGCTTTTTCTTTTGACCGTGGCGGACAGCATGGCAACAGGTCCAATGGCCAGCAGCGACTGGAAGATCATGTTGCTCATTGAGCTGTTCTTCAAAGTGAGGCGTATTCTAGAGCGGGGCATTCTGGCCACACCGGATGCCACGAAAAGGATGGAGAAGACCAGGCGTGAAGTGGTTAGGACGTTAAGGTCCCGTTTTTCTGAGGAGGATATTCTGGATCTTATGGATCAGGTATCAACCCGGTATTTTCTGAATAGCCCCATTGAAGATATGGTCCGACACTTTCACCTTGCGTTGACCATGGGGGAGCAGCGACTCGCGTGGACGTTGGAAAAGTTGAACGATGCTCCGGTGACCCGGGTCATATTGTGTACCTATGATAAACCCGGCCTCTTCAGTAAGATGGTCGGGGTTTTTACCCTGAACAATATTAAAGTCCTGTCCGGCAATATCTTCACCCTGAAAAACGGGCTCGCCTTTGACACCTATGAGGTGACCAATCCTCTGGATCCGTATCGCGAGAAAGAGAGGTGGCAGAGGATTTTCAATGATGCTGTCTCGGCGATTCAAGATCGGTTGCCACTGGATGAACTCATCAACAAAAAGGAGAGGACCGTTCTGTCAGGAAGCATAGGGTATACTTCTCCGGCCAAACGGGTGAGGATTGATAACAAGGCCTCAGACTTTTTTACGATTATCGAAGTGAGCGGTGGAAGCAGAACAAGCCTGCTCTATGACTTGGCAAAAGGAATACACTCTCTCGGTTTGGACATTCGATTCGCGAAGGTCTCGAGTGACAGGGAGAGGACGACAGGTGTTTTCTATGTGAGGGATGACAGTGGCCAAAAGATCTATGAGGATACCATCCTGGAGGAAACCAGGCATGCCCTCCTTTCGGTCATCGAATAGCCTGATCTCAACTCCCGCTGCCGGACAGGCTCAGGACATTCGGGGAGAACATCTCCGTGGGCTTTTTCAATCCAACGTGAGCGCCACATGATCCCAAAGAGCTGAGGAGGTTTTTATGCAAGAACGGATGCGGGTGACATCGGGGATTAGCGAACTGGATCGTCACTTGGGAGGTCTCTACATAGGCGACAATGTAGTGTGGCATGATGATGCGGGGAGCCTGGCATCCGTGTTTTGCCTCAATTTCTTGCAGGCTTCTCAAGCCCAGGGGAAGCCCATCATATATGTCAGCTTTGATCGGTCTCCCAAAAACCTTCTCGATATGCTTGGCCCTCTAACGGAGTATAACAAGATGACGATCCTGGATTGCTTTACTCACGGCAAGGGCGAAGGCTCGTCTATTTTTCTCGACTTCTACGGGAAGAAACGAAGCCAAAGAGCCTGCCGGGTCTCAGAGGTGAAAGAGCCGGGGGATCCAAGGCAAGTCATAGAGACCCTCTATGGGACACATGCCACCATGGAGGACGATGTGAGACTTGTCTTCGAAAGCCTTACCGGTATGGAAGCGCTCTGGGGAGGGGAGGAACAGGTGCTTAGCTTTTACAGCCATTCCTGTCCGCGTCTTTATGAACTGAATACCATTGCGTATTGGGTGCTGGAAAAAAAGGTGCATTCGAGCCGTCTGCGAGCTGCAATCAACCAGATCGCTCAGGTGGCTATTGACCTTTCTGTCAAAAGAGGAACGACCTTTCTGACAATCCTGAAAGCGGAAAGGCGGGACTTGGAAATCGTGAACAAACCCTATCGTTACTGGGTCAAGGCTCTGAATGTGGTCTTCGATTCAGAGAAGCGGAGCAGGGGAGGAATTGACTTGGGAATGCGCTTAAAGGAACTGCGCACCAAAAGAGGCCTTTCACAAAAGGAACTTGCCGATCTTGTCGGCGTCACTCCCAGTACCATATCCCAGGTCGAAAGCAATCTTATCTATCCGTCACTGCCTGCTTTGCTCAAGATGGCAGAAATCCTTTCCGTGGAGGTGAGTTCTTTTTTCCAGGAGAAAACTGAAATAGCAAGCCGGATTGTGTTTCCTTCTGAAGAAGGGGTGGATATCAAATTCCCTGATCTGCCGAAGGGCAGTGTTCAGGCCAAGCTTCTGACCGCTCCTGATTTGGATTCCAGGGCAGAACCCTATCTCCTCGAGATTCCCCCGAAGAAGACCATTCCCTCCCACTTCTTCATCCACAAGGGAGAAGAAATCGGCTATGTGTTGTCAGGGAAGCTGCAGCTGAAATTGAAAAAGGCGGTCTATACGGCCCGCAGTGGGGATATCATCTACCTCGCAAATGATATGCCTTCCCAGTGGAGGAATCCAGGCCCGGGCGTGGTCAGGCTCCTTTGGCTCAAGATCAAGTAATCCCGGTGCTCCCGGGAAATGAGAACCGCATCCCATCATGCATGGCACCAAAAACCCGCCGTTTTTGTCCCTGCCGTAATTGGAGGAAGGCCTTGACCCAGAGGAACACGAGGTTGCTCCAATCGGGTCGAGGTTCAGTTCTCTACCGTGACCTCGACGACGTTCTGTCGGGCAATAATGTTCTCTTCCGTGTCGTGTTTCACAAAAACGTGCATTAACCCCAAAACCTCATATTGCCCGTTTTCCAGCTTTGAGGTGTCCCATCGGACAGGAAAATTGTCGGCCTCCACGTCCGATTCCCCGATCTTGATCCACGTATCGGTCCCTTTCTTGCGGTAGTACCAAGGGTTGGTAACCCTCAAGACAGCTCCTGCAAAGCCAAGGGCACGCAGCTCTTCGCGCAAAAGCTGATCATCGAAATTCTCCCGAAGCACGACGATGCCTGAAAAATGCTTCGCCGCATCCGAAGGGACGATGAAATGTGGTCCCCAGTTCACTGACATGAGCCCCTCCTTTCCCTTATCTAAACCAAACCCTGGTCCAGCATAGCGTTGACCACTTTCACAAAGCCGGCAATGTTGGCCCCCGTCAAATAGTTTTCGGGCAGACCATACTCGGCAGCCGCGTCCAAACAGGTCTTGTGAATGCTTTTCATGATCATCTTGAGCCGGCTGTCCACTTCCTCTCTAGGCCAGCTCAGGCGCATGCTGTTCTGCGCCATTTCCAGGCCCGAAACAGCGACACCTCCGGCATTGGCAGCCTTGCCCGGGGCGTATAGAATCTTGTTGTCTAAGAAAGCATCGATAGCTTCGGGCGTGGAGGGCATGTTGGCGCCTTCTGCGACCAGTGTAACACCGTTATTGATCATGTTTTGGGCGTCTTTGCCATGGATTTCGTTTTCTGTGGCACTCGGGAAGGCACAGTCCGCCTTGTGGTTCCACAGTGGATTGTAGCCCAAGGCAGAGTCTGCTTCGGTGTAGACGGCCTGGGAGTATTTATCGACATACTCGGAGATTCTGCCTCGGCGGATGTTCTTGAGCCTTTTCACGTAATCAAGTTTGCCCTTGTCGATGCCTTCTTCGTCATAGATATAGCCCGAGGAGTCTGACAGGGTGACCGGTTTAGCGCCGAGCTCAATGAGTTTTTCAGCCGTGAATTGAGCCACGTTTCCGGCACCGGATACCAAACACACCTTCCCTTCAAGGGTCTCGTTCTTGACGGCCAGCATTTCAGCGGCGAAATAGACGCAACCGTATCCCGTCGCTTCCGGGCGGATAAGGCTTCCTCCCCAGGCCAGACTTTTGCCGGTCAATACGCCTGTGAATTCATTTGCCAGTTTCTTGTACATGCCGAAAAGAAAGCCGATCTCTCTGGCGCCTACGCCAATGTCGCCGGCTGGAACGTCCGTATTCGGGCCAATGTGGCGAAAAAGCTCAGCCATAAAACTCTGGCAGAAGCGCATCACTTCATTATCGGATTTTCCTTTGGGGTCAAAGTCGGATCCCCCCTTGCCGCCTCCCATGGCCAAAGTCGTGAGGGCGTTTTTAAAAACCTGCTCAAAGGCGAGGAACTTGAGGATGCTTAGGTTTACGGAAGGATGAAATCTGAGGCCGCCTTTATAGGGGCCTATAGCACTGTTCATCTCAACCCTGAATCCGCGGTTCACCTGTACTTGGTTTTGGTCATCCATCCAGGGTACGCGGAAAACAATGATACGCTCGGGTTCAACGATTCTTTCAAGCACACCCGTTTCACCGTATTCCGGATGCCGATTCAGTACCGGTTTTACCGATTCCATGACTTCGTGGACAGCCTGATGAAATTCCCTTTCACCTGGGTCTCTTCTCTTTACCAGTTCCAAAATCCCCATAGTACGGCACCTCCTGTTTTTAGGCGTGTTCGGTGTTCTGTTCGGACTTGCAAGCTTTCGCCCAAGCTCCCCGCCATGTCCAACTCCGCTCGAAGCAATCCAGGCTGGCCGAACGGCGCTATTTTGCTTATTTTCGACCGAATGCGCAACAGCAAAATATTTGCTGTGCCTTTCAATTCGCAACCATGACACACTCGGATGACTTGCCGTCAATCTTCAATGTGAAAGGTTTCTCGAGGCGAACGTGTCGTAAGAAAACAGTTTCCTGCACAGATGGCAGAGACTCCACCCACTGCCAATCAAAGTGATCATTGGATCCCGAGTCTTCGGTAACCGTAGCATAGTGGATACCCAGGGATGTGATGTTCTGGAAGAAATGAGAACCCTGAGAAGCATCGGCCTTGATCTTTTCATTCCTGAGTTCGACCATAGCGCGGACCCCTGAAATGTTCTTCCACTGCACCGGTATGCCGAGCCACCGGTCAGCAGAGCCCCACCTTCCAGGGCCCACGAGCAGATATGGCCTTCCCTCCTTGAGTAATCCGGCATTGACGTGGCTGATCTCTTGCGCCATCTGCAACGTGGCTTCCGCTCTGAAATCATGCGGCTTGACATAAACGATATCCGCTATGGTTTCGGTTTTTCCGTTCCCAAGAGAGTGGGATGCGCGGCAAAAGGCCTTTGTTCGTTCCTCCGAGGTAATCTGCACATCATAAAGCTGCTCATCAGCAACCATAGGTCGAATCTGGAGAAAGAAGAACTCGTTTTCCTGCTCCTTGTCGGGGCTGAGATTTACAGAAAACTCAATTTCAATGGGGCAGCCCATGCCCTTACGCCCCAGTTCCAGGAAATCTGCCACGATCTGGGGTAAAGGAAAGGTGTTGTGCTTGAGTACTGGCGCAAAGGTCAACACCCGGTATCCCGCCGCAGCGCCCACGTCCCTGATACGGTGCTCTTCAGGAACGTAGATGCTCGTAAGAGTTCTCACGGGGAATTCGGTTTCTGCTTCATCCACTTCTCTTCTCTCGAGGTTGTAATATTCTCCAAACCTTAGGTCTTCCGGGTAGTCCCTGATTCTTAGGCCGTAAAAGAACCGCTGAGCGTTTGTAAGGATGTCGTCAACAGTGGAAAACTGAGGCAAGATGTTTGGGTATTTAGGACAAAAACGCAATGCCCTTTCACCTTCCACAACGGTTTTGCCCAGGCCGAGAGCAATGAGGGCAATGCCCTCATCGGATTTCATGGGCGAGACGGGATAGAAGTTGTGGGATTGTGCCACGCCGGACAAGGCCGGATAGAAGAAGTCTCCATATTCCCTTCCCGTCAGTTGCTGAATAATGACTCCCATGGCCTCAAGCTGCGGTTGATTGGAGACGCTTCTGGAGAAGGCTTTGGGGCCTTCATAGTAAGTTGAGGCATAGACCAGTTTTATGGCCTTGATCAAATGCCCGAGTCTGACGGACGGATCCGGATGGTTGTTGGGAATCATATAGGTTTGATAAAGGCCTGCGTAAGGCTGGAACATGGCATCTTCAAGCAGGCTTGATGAGCGAACGGAGAGGGGATATCTGACTTGAGCGAGATAGGCAGCAAGCTCTTTCGTCAACCACTCCGGCATTTCAGCCTTCAAAAAACCCGCCGTCACTTCATCGTCCGTGTAATCCACCTTGGCATAGTGCTGCAAGTGATTCCTCGCCACAAACGATTCAAAACCGTCGGTACAGACGACCAGTGTATGAGGGATTTCAATACGCACTTCGGGGTATGTTTCCAGAATCTTCGGCTCCTCCTGGAGGAGGGCGGACATGAATGCCAGCCCCCTGGCTTTACCGCCCAGCGAACCTTGGCCGATTTTCACGAAATCATTAACATCGGGATCATAAGAGGAGGCTCTGAACTGGGCGACCACGCCCTTTTGCCGCCACTTGCGCAAGGTGTGAATGTTGGAAATGATATATTTCCTCATCTCCTCTGCATCCCAAAACTCAGAGGCGTCCACCTCACGAAATGTGGAGGCGAGGGCAATCTCGGAGCGGGCCATCAGCCAGCTGGAAAAGTGGTTGCGCCGCGCGTGATACCAGAGGGACTCTTCAGGAATTTGGGCTAATTTCTGTTCGAGCTCCCGCAGGTTGGAAGCCCGAGCCACCTCTGTTCCGTCAGGCATACGAAAGACAAAGTCTCCGAAACCCAGATGATTCATAAAAAAATCGTGCAACTCCCCTAGGAGATTGGGCGAATTCTTGTCCAGAAAAATGGCAGGAATATTTTTGGCCTTTTCCCTGTTTTTGGAATCAGAACTCATGAGAAGAAGAGGCAGATCGGGGATTGCCGCCCTGATTTGAGAGAGGAGGGAGAAACCCGCCTCTTTGTCCAATTGGTTCTTTCTTGGAATTCGCGTGTCGCAGACGATGCCAATGAGATAGGCGTGGTACCTTTGATACAGCGCCATTGCCTCTTCATAATTCTCAGCCAGCAAGATCTTGGGACGTGCCCGCATGGTGAGGAGCCTGTGTTCCTCATTGAGTCCTACCTCAAGGACAGCCTGTGTCTGTTTAACAACTTCCTTGTAGATCAGGGGCAGGAAAGACGAATAGTAGACAGGGGAGTCCTCAACGAGCAGCAATACGCGCACCTTTGCTTTCTTGGTGTCAAAGTCGATATTCAGGCGATCTTCTGCATTTTTCACCAGAGCGAGAAGGAGATCGGAATCCCCGGACCAGATAAAGATTTTGTCAATGCCGCTGGCATCGACGTTTTCCGGTGGAGGATAGATGCCCCTCATGGTGTGGGAGAGGAGAATCACGGGAAGGTCCGGTTTCAAACCCTTGATTTCACGGCCCAGAGAAAAGGGGTCCAATTCTTCCAGGTGGGGCATGGTAATCACCATGTCGAACTTCTTCTCGTTCAACCATTCGAGCGCGGCATAGGCCGAGGCCGTCATGGTGATCCTGGGAGGCTGGCTAAGATTTAAGCCGCTGTATTCATTGATAATCCTTGATGAGGGGCTTCCGTCTTCTTCCATGATGAATGCATCATAGCGGCTCGCAACCAGCAAAATTTCCCGAATCTTGATGCCCATCAGCTCGTGGAAGGCTTTGAAGCGGGTGTATATCTCCCGCGGTGAATCAAATTTCGTCACTTCCATATGGACCTCCGATGGGGTGCCGGTCTCAATGGCCAGGGAAGGGGCCCGCCAGATTTTATCCAACTGCCATTTTACCTTACGCTGGCGTAAAGGTCTTGTCAAATTGGAGTCCCCCAAGATGAAGGGTGTGAAGGCGGGCTTTTCCGGAATCAAAAAAGGGACGGCTTGAAGGCACCGTCCCTCGAAACCACAAAAGGAATCATCCTCTTTAGAGCCGCGTCTTCCGCGCTCCCATGCTTCTCTACGCGTCGAGAATCTTGAGCGCTTCCTCCCGGTAGGCATCCATGACATAGGGGATGCCCGTCACCCTGGCACATTCCTCCGTCAGTGAGAAAAGGTCGGTTCTGCTGATGTACTTGGTTTCCCAGTTTCTGGACCCGGCCATGAGCTGCTGTAACCCCACTTTGAGTTTGTCTGTCGCGCTGTATATGCCGATGGCGCCCAAGGGGAGTTCGTCCACATCAGAGCCGTACTTCTCTTTTAGGACTTCGTAGTTCATGAAAATTTCCTCTTTTGTCGACCCATATCTTGACACAGAATTTGGAAGCCCTTTGTCTTCCCCTCTCAACCATCTCTCCGCGTTTTTTCCGACCATTCCCGGAATCATCAGGGCCCTGCCCATGCACACGGCCTTGCAGTGCGGCGCACCGAGTGCCAAGGCCTTAAAAACGTGGTCTTCTGAGGAAAAGCCACCAGCAAAAGCAATGTCGGGAACAACCCTTTCCTTGCTTGCCAACCGTTCACACAATTCATAAGCCATAGAGTGGAGATACAAAGAGGGTATTCCCCACTCGTTCATCATTCTCCAGGGGCTCATGCCGGTGCCACCCGGTGCGCCGTCAATAGTCAGCAAATCAATTTTTGCATCGCTTGACCAACGAATGGCCATCGCTAGCTCTCTCATGGGATAAGCGCCTGTTTTCAGAGTGACCCGCTTGGCGCCAAGTTTTCGAATTCTCTCCACCTCGGCCATGAATCCTTCCTGGTCAATAAATCCCAGGCGAGAATGTCGCTCGAACTGTTTCAAAGGCCCAGCCTTGAAGGCGGCCTGGTAAGCCGGGATTTCCGGGTCGGGTGTCACAATATAACCGCGCTTCTTAAGTTCGATTGCGCGATCCAGAGAGTTCACTTTAATCTCTCCTCCGATACATTTCGCGCCTTGCCCCCATTTCAGCTCCACGGTCTCCACCCCGAGTTTGTCGAGGACATATTCAGCCACGCCCATGCGGGTGTCTTCCACGTTCATTTGAACGAGGATGTCCCCGTAACCCTCGTGATAGCGCCGGTATTCGCTGATACGGCGTTCCATTTCCGGGGAATGCCTCACCTTGCCGTGGTTGTCGAACTCCAGGCCCGGATCAATGCCGCACACGTTCTCGCCGCACACGAGGCTGATTCCACTGATGGCAGCGCCGATGGCAAAATGCTCCCAGTTCCTGCGCGCGATTTCCGTGCTGCCAAGGGCTCCCGTGAAAATAGGAACCTTCATTTTCACCCTATTCGTGACCCCGAAAGACGTTTCGGTGTTCACAGCCGGAAAAGTGGCCTGGTCGGGATCAGGCGCCACTCCCTTTGCTCCGAGGGCATAACCCATAATGTTCAGGTGGGAATAGTCGACGGGATAATCCTTGTCCGCGCCTGCTGTGATACTTCCGAAGGGTTGCGGATAGAGCAATTCCCTGCCACGGAAAGTGGCGTGGAACATGTCGCAACCCCCGCGGCAACCATCGACGCATCGACTGCATATGCCGGATTGAGGTGCTACATTTCTGGATCGATTGCTGGTTTGAACCGCTTCATCGGCGTTTGGTCTCTGTAGGTTCATAACTTACCCCTCCCTTGGTAGTGTAAAAAAAAGCGCCCGCCCCTCTTGGAGATCAGACGCCCTCGTCTTCTTCTTTCTGAGATTTACGCACGCCCTTGTGCGAAGGTGGATTCTGTGAAGAGTGAGCCTATTTTTGAGCTATTATGGATACGGTTGTCAAGCAATTTTACTTAAAAAAATGGACATTTTTTAGCAGCACTTAAAATGGACAAGTTCGTAAAATGTGAGAATCCACCGCCGAGCACGCGGAGACCGCAGAGATAACGGAAAAAGATCCATTTCTGGATGGAAACAGGCTAGATTTCTTCAGATAGGAGGATGGCTTCGGCAATGTGTCGCATAGATTTCCGTGAATCCATGCTCCGTTTCTGCATCCAACGGTAGGCATCCTTGCCAGTCAGTTCTCGGCGACGCATGAGCACTTCTTTGGCTCGCTCCACAAGCTTGCGAGTCTCCAGTTCTTCCTGGATCACTTTGGTTTTCACCATGAGTTCCGTATTAAAGATGGCCACAGCGGCCTGATTGGCCACGGTAGTCACCAGATTGACCTCTGTTTCAGAGAAATCATGGCCTTTGGCTGTGAAGCAATTCAGCACACCGATAACCTTGTCTTCTTTCACGTGCATGGGGACACTGACCATAGAGGCCAAGCCCAGTTTCTTGGCCATGTCTTTTTCCTTGAACCTCGGCTCCTTCAAGACATTTTTGATGATGAGGGGTTGGTTGTGGGATGCCACATACCCGACCACCCCCTCGTTCATGTTGAGGGAACGATCCTTTACATATTCCGGATCAATGGCCTGTGTGGCTTTGAGTCGGATTTTCCTGGGGGTCACGCTTTCATCAATGAGCCACAGAGAACAGATCTCCACGCCCGTTACCTTGGCTGTCACCATGACGATGAGCTTCAGAATATCTTCCAAATAGAAATCGGAGGTAATCGCCTGGCTGATATCCATCAAAGCCTTAATGTATTTGTCGTAAGTTTCAGGCGCGATCTTTTCCATGATTGTCTAAAGGCGAGCCCATATTTGCTTCATCAATTTGAATACGGTTCAACAAGACTGGACATTGCACGCCACTGCATAGGGGGGCGGAGTGCTAGAGTCCTGGCGTGTTGGATCAATGTAAAATCACGGTCTTTCTTCCGCCCCAGAATTCATTACTCCATCACTCCAATACTCCATTTCCCCCAAACTCGGACGAGTTTACCTGACTGACTTCTGCCATTCCTTGGCAAAGATTTCTGCAATCTTGTTGATTTGGCTCGACTCGATGTTGAGGGCCTTGGCCACTTCGGCGTAGAGCTTCTTGCGGTAGCGGTTTTCCGCATCCGCGAGGCTTGTCAAATCTCGTTTCTCCTTCAGGCCCAGGGTTCCTGTATCGCCTAAGGAGACGTAGCCGTCGTTTCCCTCGATGACCATGCCTTTGCCATAGTAGGGCTTCATCTGGGCGTAATTCGCTTTCAGTTTTTCCTTTAAGGCCCGAATGGTGGGATTGGAAACGGTTGTTACGTCTTCAGCCCAAGCCTCTGAGGTCGACAACGCGAGGACGACCTTTCGCAAAAATGAACTCTGGTCACCCTCAGTGGGACTTTTCTTTTCAGGCCCCCTGATTTCGTTCACAATCTCCCCTGCAACGGATTCCACCTTCTCAGCAGGAAAGTAGATGTTGATGGTGACGCAGGCCAAGACAAGAGTCATGAGACACAGGACTGCCATCCAAAACGCTTTGCCCTTTCGCTTCATGGTGACCTCCTGAAATAATTTCGCTTCCACCGTCCTTGGCGAGGCGACTGCGGAGGACGGGTCGCTAACAGGTGGAATAATGGGGTGATGGACTCTTGGGGGAAGACGAAGACAGTGCGTTGTTTCTCTAAAAGTCCCATGCATCCTTGTTCCATCATTCCAGCGGAATTCTTTTGCTCATCGGCTACTGCATACTGCCTACTGTTTGCTGCTTACTCTATTTCACTACCGGACCGCTTTTCGAAGAGGTGACACGCTGGATCCGTTTCACCATGTCCTTGAAACTGATCAAGTTATCCGGATTTTGATTTACAACATTTACACCTGAAAAGCTACCCCTTTTTACCAGATACTCCTTACCTCCCTCCTTCACAGTACCGTTTATTTTGAACATGTCATTTCTGAGGGAGGCTCGGACCCCGATTTTCTCGTAGGGGAACTCTTTGAAAAGGGAAGCAAAAACACCGGCAAAGCCTATGAAAGGGCTGTGGCCACCCCCAATCTGGGCAATGTTGTCCACAGCCCTCACGCTGATCTTTTGAGGAACCCCCTTTCTGTTGACTGTTTCGAGGCGAAGATCGAAAGCTTGGGGTTGACCGTAGGCGATCTCCAGATCCTCGATCTCCCCTTCCAAGATCCCTTCAATCCTCCCGAAAGAGGTCTTCTGTGTCAGGTCCGCAAGGTGAAGGTCCTCTATGCGGACATCCGCGCGAAAGACTGCTGCCGATGTAAAAATGCCGGAGGCGCTCAGATCAGACAGGATGACACGCCCTCCGAAAGCGCTTGCCCTGATTTTTCCCTCAGCATGAACTGTGTTTTTTTCAAACCTTATGGGGGCCAGTTTGACCTGTGCAGAGCCCTGAACCGCGCGTGGCCAGATTTGGGAGAGGATGGAAGCCAAATCCATATTATCCACGGTGAGGCTTGTCACGATAGAAGGCGGTGACGGGAAAAGGGTGCTGCATGTTACAGGGCCCACTTCAACATCGCCGCCCGGAACGCTGAGGATGGTTGGAACGGGAACGGAAAGCACGTTGGCTCCAGCGAGGAGGGGAACCGCCAGCTTCTGCTCCGGAAGCAAGGGCAGAGTTACAGATCCCACGGAAAGATTTCCGTGCAGTTCTTCCGGCGTAAGGGCGGTGTGTCCCGACGGGGGGCCGAGTTTCTGCTTCGCGAGGGGAATCTTCGCTCGCCCCTTTAACCCTTGATTTTGATACCACAAGGGCAGATCAAGATTGATCTCGTGAAGAGAAACGGCATCATCGGCGCCCCGAAGTTCCCCATTACGCCAGGAAACCTGTCCCTTGACCTCCCACTGCGATGCAAGGCCCTCGAGTTCCAGGCGGGCTGAGATGGCGCCTCCCAGCTTTAGCTTCTCCAGGAGAGGTTTCTGTCTTCTGAATGGTTCAAATATGAGATGTTGAAATATAGGCTCCACAGAAGCCTCAGGCACACCGATAAACAAATGGAAGGGCCTTCCCCCGGTTCCAAGACCAACTGTAGCGTTCAGATCGAGGGCGAGAATATTCTTCAGTTTCAATGCGAAGTCCCTGATGTGGACGTTTTTCTTGAGGCGGTCATAGTCACCAGACCCCGCAGAGGCGAAGGGGTGTGTGTTCAGATTCACATAGAATCTGTCATAAAGGATTTCGCCCTCGCTCATCTCCAGCCGAATGCTGGCGGGGGTGTGAGGGTCATCCAGTCTGCCTTTGCCATTGACGGCTGCAAGAAAGGTAATCCCCTCACCCACAGCGGTTCCGTCCCGGTTTTCAAAGCCGAGTCCTTTAAGACGGATCTCCGAATTCACGGCCCAGTCACGCTTGTTTTCCAGGGCAACGTATAACCGCAGGGCGTCGAGCCCGCTCGCTTTCCACCCCTCGGGAAAAAGGCCATGGGTTTGGGCCGACTCGATGAGCCCAATCTTTTCTCCTTTTAAGACCAGGGAAAGTTGATTGTGAGCTAGATCCATCGACACAAGCAGATTCTGGAGTGAGGAGGAGCTCAGGGCCATTTCGGGTAAGAGCAGGTTTCCTTTCTCCAGATCCAAGGTGCCTTTGCTCCCCTGAAGGTGTATGTCCTCAACCAGAATCTCGCGGCCACCCATTTTGAATTTAACATCAGGGACACGAAATGCCAGGGCGTTGATCCTGAACAAGGGATGTTGGCCGGTGAGGGAAAGGCGTGCTTCACTGGGTTTCACCGTGATGTCTCTATAGGCAAGGGATGTCTCATCTGCTGCAACACTGAGGGACATTTCTAGGTTGGGAAAGGTACCGTTCATTCCGACCTCGCCGGTTATGGTACTGTTGGCCTGAATTTCCGCTGTCTCATAGACAAAACGGTTCCCCTTGAGGGTTGATTGCAGGTTGCAGCGCCACACCCACCTCTCCATTTCTCTGAAGCCTTCGAGATCCCCTCTCAGCCCCATGTCTCCTGAGAGCTTGAAGGGCGCCGCAACGGCGTTGATGGGTTCGGGAAAAAAAGGGACGAATCTTTGGGGAATAAGATAGCCGCCCAGGTTTCTGACCTGAACACGGCCTTGCTTTTCAAAGTCCGCCAGGAGTTCTCCTTTGATATGGAAGAGGTCTTCAATGATAAGCTCAACATGGTGAGCGCTCAATTTCAATTCTTGCAGTTGGCAATCCCCTGACGCATTGAGGCGTAACGTCATAGGTTGCTCAGCCTTAACGGAGGGCACATTCAGTCTCAAGCCTTGAAGGTGTGCCTCTAAGGGTTCGAAGGACAGTGTTTTCCGGGCATGGTTGTAATGAAGCTTTGCATCGAGCGCGGCCTCCTCTACAAGCGCCTCGGGGCTGCGAAAAAAAGCGTCTTGGGTTTTCAAAACGCCCCTGATGTCAAGGTTCGCAAGAGAAATGGCATGATCCGTCATGGCCTGAATCGTGCTCGCCGCCAGATGAATTTGCCTGGAGGGCCAATCCAGTTCTCCACGGCAAGAAATTTCTACCCTGTGCTCGGAATTGAGCTCGGCACGGATTTGGGTGATTTCGAAACCCAGTTGGCCAAAGTGTGCCTTGACGTGCCCATCATCCAGCAATGCTGCCTGAAATAGCACATCCCTGAAAAGAAAAAGGGCGATGAGTCTTTGGAGAAGGCGAGAGAGAAAAGAGGAGGGTGCTCGTTCAACCTGTATCCGAGAAAAGCGTGCCTCCTTTCTTATGAGGAGGGTAGGGCGCTGCACGGTCAGTTTTTTCACAATGAGACGCTTGCGAGCAAACGGCCCCTCAAGCGACATCTCGGCCTTCAGCTCAGGGACTTGCAAGTGAAAATCATCTGAATCACCGGCGGGACGCAAGGAAAGGCCGGTTAATTGCACATTGAGAGGTCTGAATGAATGGGAGAGGGTTTCGATGGTGCATCTGGCGCCTGTGGATCTTGAAATCGCGGCTTCGATGAGGGGCTTGATCTTCGAAGGATGGTGGGCATAAAAGGCGATGAAACCGAAAAGAGTGAACAGGGAAAGCAGCAATAGGCAGAAGAAGATGAGAATAACTTTTCTTTTCTTTCCCATGTGAACCTTTTTAATTCAGCATTCGAGGCCCGACCCGCCCATACCCGTTTTTTCCATGCCATGTCTATTCTGTGAGAGGGAGCGCGAACCCCTAAAAACAGGACCAAAGGCCTAGGGCGCAGGGCGCAAGGAAATTAGAAAATTGGAAGGTCGCTTGGCCTTGAGCCTTACGCCTTAAGCCTTGCGCCTTCCACTACTCCAGCCAGCTTTGGAGCCTTTCCATAATATGCCCGTCTTCCTTTACAAAGTCCTTTAAGAAGGAAAGCATGGGTTTGACGGCATTGTCTCTCTTTTTCAATACCGATTCAAAAGTGTGGTAATGGCGATGGTAGAGACCGAGAGCCATGAGGTACGCGTTGTTCAGTGACCTCTTCTCGAATGCAAGAAAACGGGCGGTCTTCAACCGACTCTTGAGGGCTCCAAACTCCTGGAGAGCTCTGGCAAATATCCTCTCTCTTTGGGCCAGTTTTTCTTCGTAGGTTTTGGGCGAATTGTAAAGGTCTTCCAGTTCTTCCAAAAGGGATGCCAGGAAAGAGGAAAAAAGCGCTTCGTCGTGAAGCGATTTTGCCGCTTCCACCGTTAGAGGGTGACTCGAGCCGTAGGTTTTTTCCATGAAAAGGAAAGCCCCTCTTTTGCCTACAAGGACGGCCAATCCCTCATTGAACTCTCCTTGGCCCTTCACATAGAGGGTGGCGTGGGTCATTTCATGAAGGATGGTTTCAACAAGACTCAAGGAGGAACCGTCGATGAGATTGAGGGTAACGGGGTCCTGAAACCAGCCCAGCGTACTGTAGGCTTCAGCCTGACCAATGATGGTATCAAGATCTCTCTCGAGGAGTTTCTCTTTTTCGGCCTTGGCCCGGTTCAAATCAAAAAAACCGAGGTAGGGCATTCTTCCGACCACCGGAAACCACCAGGTGATCAAAGTGAGTCGGTCTTTTGGGGCCGCTGAGACAACGTATATCGGGGATTCATTGGAGCCGAGGTAAATGGTCTCATAGCTCGCTGTTTTTTTGAGTCCCAGCTCATCTTCTCCAAAGGCTTTTACAGCAGCTACCAGCGAAAGTTGATCCTTCTGAATTGGCGTGAGAGTGTCCTCCTTCATGACTTTTTCTATGGGGACCGAACCATTGAGCAAGCGAAATTGTCCTGCCGCAGCATGAAGGACATAGGCCACGCGACACCCGCTCAGCGTGAGCAGGACGGCCGGCATAAGAAGGGCCCAAGGGATTAACCTCTTAAGCTGGAGGGTGTGTTTCATATCTTCTGTGTGCATCACCCATTGTAAGAAAATTGGCCTTACGCCTTGCCTGCCCCGAGCTTCGTCGAAGGGAGCCTTGCGCCTTATGCCTTCCGCGTATTCACCACAGGCAGACGATTTTTTTCCCATCTCTCAGTTCGCCTCTTATTTTCTCCATGTGCCGGAGCGCAGCGAGCTCCCTTTCTAGAGCGGAGGGTTTGAGTTGGAGCCTTTCTGCAAGAATCTTTGGCTCCACACCGCCGGTCTCTTGGAGAATATCCAGGATTTTCGCCTGGGTGGTGTTGAGCTCGAGAGGCCCATCCCCACCCTTGACAAAGGATTTTGCAGTGTGTACAGCCCATGGGTCGCAGGCGCGGGCCGGGGAAAGGGCATCCATATAGCAATCCTCGCACAGGGTCTGGCCGTGAAAATCTCTCTCTTCACCTTTTTCAATGGCATCGCCACATTTCTCACAGTTCATGTCTTCCTCTCTTCTTAAGTCAATTGTTCATCCTCCGTCTTCTCCCAGCTGTCTTCTGGTTTCTTCCTCCCATCCTTTTAATATTCCGTGACTCCAGGGTTCTTTCTTTGTCTCGTGCTTTCGTGATTAAGGTGTCTTTTTTTGGCCTTATGCCTTACTCCTTAAGCCTTGCGCCTTCCAATACTCCATCACTCCAATACTCCATTACTCCATTCTTCCGACATTCCAGTTTTCCTTCCTTGTTTCGTGTTTTGGTCATTGCGCCTTCGGTTTTTAACCTTTGACCTTTGTCATTTGGCCTTTGACATTCATTTGACCTTTGGATTTTGGCATTTGGATTTAGCAGACTCTGTTCCATCACTCCAACACTCCAATACTCCAGTTCAGTCGTCGTAGCCGGAGGCGACTCTGGCGAAGTCGGCTACTCCAATCTTCCCACATTCCGGTCTTCCTTCTTTGTCTCGTGCTTTCGTGATTGGGGTGTCTCTTCTTGGCCTTGTGCCTTACGCCTCACACCTCACATTTGGTTCTTGGTTTTTTTGTGCCTTGCGCCTTATGCCTTAAGCCTTACGCCTTCTCCATATATGTCCTGTACCAATGCTGGAAAACAATCAAGTTCCACAACTGCCATGAGGTATCCTGGCGGCCGCTCATGTGAGCACCAACCAGCTCTTCAACCGTTTCGTAGTTGAAAAAATCCTGCTTCTTGATCAAGTCTTTTTGCAGATATTCATCGATGAGAAAGCGCAGTTCCTTTTTCAACCATGTGCCAATGGGCATTTCAAATCCCCACTTCGGCCGTCTATGAAGAGCAGGAGGAAGAAGATCTCTGAAAGTTTCCAGGAGAATGCGTTTTCCTCCCTTTGCGCTGAGCTTTGTGGCACCGCTCAGGGTGAAGATGTACTCCACCACTGTGTAATCCAGGAAAGGGACGCGCACCTCCAAAGAGTTGACCATACTCATCCGATCCACCTTGGTGAGCATGTCCCCTGGGAGCAGTCCCTTCACATCGAGGTACAGCATGAGATTGATGGCATCTTCTTCGAAACCTGCTTGGTGTTGCCCCACCCATTGCCGCACGAGATCGAGATAGAGGTTGTTGGTGGGGGCTTTTCTCAAGAGCCCGCAACGCATGGGATAGGGGTAAATCTCGCGCCAACCACAGAATCGATTGGCGAAGTTGTTGCTCATTCCTCGGAGAAATTTCTTGAGCCTCCGGATCATTTCGAGGCTGGGCTTGTCTCTTGCGTCCGGCAAAGTATTCACCAATGGGTATATGAGGCCGTTTCTCAGAAAGCCGGGGATTTTCGCATAGTAACGGGACCAGTACTCCCCGAGATACATCCGGTACCCCGCAAAAAGCTCGTCGCCCCCGTCTCCGGAAAGGGCGACCTTGACATGGTTCCGGGTTTCCCTGGAAACGATATAGGTGGGGACAGCAGAGGAGTCCGCAAAGGGTTCGTCTGTGTTCTCAAGCACCCTGGGGAAGGCTTTGAGGATATCCTTGTACCCAAGCTTGAACTCGTGGTGATCGGTCTGGTTGAATTTTGCCACTTCACGGGCATAATCGGTCTCATCAAAGGAGGGGAGGTCTCTGTAGCCGATAGAGAAGGTTTTCACCGGGTGTGTTGTGTTTCTGGCCATGAGGCCGACCACAATGCTCGAGTCAATGCCGCCGCTCAGAAAAGCGCCAAGGGGTACATCGGAAATCAAGCGGCGTTTGACCGATTCTTCCAAGAGGGCTCGGAGTTGCGCTCTTTGGCCTTCTCCATCCTGCTGGTGCGCCTCTTGACGGGCTTTTTCATCTCCCAGGACATCCCAGTATCTTTCTGTGGTCAGGTTGCCCTTTTCGAGAAGGAGGCAATGGCCCGGCAGCAATTTTCTGATGTTCTTGAAAATGGTCCAGGGCGCGGGGATGTAGTTCAAAGTGAGGTAAAGGTCGAGCGCTTCAAGATCGATTTCTCTGGAAACCTCGGGATCGCACAATATGGCCTTAATCTCTGAGGCAAAGAGGAATCGCCGACCGTCCCAGTAGTAAACAAGGGGCTTTATACCGAGACGGTCCCTTACGAGCCATAGCCTCTCACATCTTCCATCCCAAAGGGCAAAGGCGAACATGCCGTTCAAGTGCTTCAAACAGGCGATGCCCTCCTCCTCGTAAAGGTGGATGATGGGTTCAAAGTCACTCCGGCTTTTGAAGCTGTGACCCTTTGCATGGAGACGTCTCGCCAGGTTTTGGAAGTCGTAGATCTCCCCATTGAAACATATCCAGATACTCTTGTCTTCGTTGCTCATGGGTTGGTGCGCGGCTGAGGAAAGATCGATAATACTCAACCGGCGGTGCCCCAGACCGATGGGAGGAGAGACAAAGATGCCTTCATCATCAGGACCTCGATAGGCGAAGGACCGGCACATCTGTCTGAGGAGGTCCTCACTTATGCCCTGCCCGTGAATATGAAGTTTTCCGCAAATACCACACATAGCATTTTCGATTTAAGATTTGCGATTGTAGATTTTCGATTGGGGATCGAAAATCTAAAATCAAAAATCTAAAATTCCTTGTATCTTACAAATATAGGATTGGAGGTCAGGTGCATTCTTGTGTCCATGATACGGTAGTACGTGGTTATACCGGGGGGTATTCCCTGATCGATACACGTTGCTTCGACATAGGCCTGCCCGGTGAAGGTCGCGATCACTTTCCCCCCTCTAATGAGGATAACCGTCATAGGCTCTTGGGACTCGACGGAAACCCGAAAATAGATTCTAGGAAATCGAGACGTGGTCACTGTCTCGCCCATTATGGCTTTTTCATCGTCTTCCCCGCACACGTGGAAGTGCTCCAGCTTTGGCCAGACCTCACCGTCCCCTCTGGAGCAATACATGCGGCCTTTCTCCATCGCCTCCAGGACGCCTTTCACGGAAAGCTTTGAGACAAGAAAGGTGGTGGGAAAAGCGCCGAGTTTCAGCCCGAGTCGCCCATCTTCATGAAAGTCAGCGGTTGATATGCCCCAGGGCGGGCTCTCCCTTTGGCCCCGGCAATACGCGTTCAAAACCCGGTCCCATTCATTTCCTGGGTCGGTGGCTGTGATATTGTCTCCGTAAATCGCTGCGAAGCCTGTGTAGCGCTTTGACTCGTGGAGGACTTGGGGATAGGGCGGCGTGCTTACAAAGATGGGGCCATGTCTCCGGACACCGGATCGCTGCTCCGGGTAGTTCCAGAAGACAAGGCCGCCGCATTTCCTGACATAGTCGATCACCTCCTGATAGGGGTTCATGCCCTGATCCCCTTTATAGGGACTGTACAAGGAACTCCTGAAAGGATTGTAATCAAATATGGCAAGGGTTGAGAAAACAACCAGAAAGACGCCCATGTAACGGAATTTGCCTTTCCACTTCAGAAGAATGAAGCCAATAACCAAGGGGACCACGAAGAGGGTCAAGCCCGGGAGCAATGAGACGGTATATCTGAGGGACGGCTTGTTGCCTATGATGGGGATTTGGTCGTAGTGCTCAGGTTCAGTGAAATTGATGATGAGCAACTTTCGATCGTAGTCATGAACGGTCAAGTTCTTTTTGAACCAGGATCCCGTCCAGTAGTAAAAAGGAGAGGTGATGCATCCGGGGATGATCATGGTGTCAGGATATTTTTTTGAAAGCCTTTCGACCTCAGCGAGGTATGCTTCTGGCGTGTGGGCCATGATGGAGGGAAATCTTTTTTTGTACCTGAAGATTCTCCTAAAGGGCGGTACACCGTATGACAGAGCAATTCTGTCGTGATCGTTCATGAAGACGACTCTAAAGCCCCTTTGCCTAGCCATCTTGACCACATCTTCCATGCTGTGTGCGCCGTCACTGAAAGAGGTCCGGAGGTCAATGAGACCCGCCACAGAACGGTACTGCTTCGTGGGTTCCGCTTGGGTTAAGACAGGGAGCATAAAGAAAAAGACAACCGTGATGAAGGGCCTGATGAACGTGGTCGTCCGGGTCCTCAAAAAAGGCCGGTGAGAGTTGTCTAACCTTTCGGTTTCAATTGTATTTTTTCGAATTGACAGGGGACGGATCATAACGTAAATTGCCATAAATTTTTATTTAACCATATTCTTCTTAAGCTGTCTATGCTTACGTGGGGGTTTGCCCCCACCGAAATCCGGGACGACTGACCCATAATTACTCCCTGACCATCGAAACTGCTTTATAAAATCGCGTAAGCGATTTATGATTAATGGTTGCATGTATGAAGCGGCGCAGCCGCGCTGTATAAAATCGCG
>Ga0209427_10000279_pt1 | contig 52154 bp, 60 predicted proteins | sample DeeMarSWOR136_30_FD_187465 | JGI IMG/M metagenome (GOLD analysis project Ga0209427, IMG submission 187465) | Marine sediment microbial communities from White Oak River estuary, North Carolina - WOR-1-36_30 (SPAdes) (version 2) | ecosystem: Environmental > Aquatic > Marine > Intertidal zone >...
CCTGCACCATTTGGACCAATAAGTCCAAAGATCTCTCCAGCGGAAACATTAAAAGAAATTCCTTTTACAGCCTCAATTGTTCCATAGTTTTTAACTAAATTTCTAACCTCAATTACTGCCATATTTACCCTCTTTTTAATGTGTTTTTACAGCTGTTCCAAACGCAATAATTTCAGCTGCACTTCCCATTGTCTGAGCTGTTGCAAACCTCATGCAAATGATTGCATCAGCACCAAGTTTTTTTCCATCATCTATCATTCTCTGCATAGCAGTACGTCTTGCTTCCTCCATAAGCTCAGTATAGGGTTTGCTTTCACCACCAATAATTGTTCTGCCAGCAGCCCTCAAATCTTTACCAATGTGCTTCATCTGCACGCAACAGCCAAATACTATCCCAAGTACCTCCTTTACCTTTCTATTTGGGATATTTTCAGTTGTCGTAACCATCATAGATTATACCCTCAATCCTCAATCTTATCTTTATTTTTAAGATATTCTTTTTTTATTTCATCTGCAATTTTTCCATCATCAATTATAAATGCACCAATATACCCACAGTCCTTGCATTCCCATTTTTGACGGTCATGTGGAAGTGGCCAGCCAATGTTTTTTGAACCACATCTCGGACAGAATTTCATAATTATTATCACCTACTTATATACAAATCCACATTTTGCACATCTGTATGTTTTTCCGTCAAATCGAAGCTTTTCACTACCACAATCAGGGCATGTTCCCAAAACACGCTCCTCAAGTACCCTTAGTCTGTTAAGTTCCCTTTCAGCAAGTTGTGAAAGATTTATCCATGGATTGTCCTTCCACCACCTCCATGCCTCGTCACTTATAGTAATTGTTACCTTTTTCATGTTAGATTTCCCCTTTTATAAAGCCTGCCAGATCCTCTATTACTTCTTCTGCGACATGTCCCTCGGTTAGATATTCTGTATTTGTGGGAGTTCCAACGCCTTCTATAAACAAATGATTCAGACCTTCATATGTTTTTAAAAAGACATTTGAACTATCTGAAAAAGTAGAATTCCAAATAATATAGTCATCTTCATATGTTACTTGATAGTCTCTTAGACCTTGAATTATCATAATTGGAATTGTAAGTCCTTCAGCAACATTTACAGGGTCATAGTAATCAAGATACTCCCAATAGGATTTATAGACACCTAGAACTTGGTCATCTTCAGAAATGTTTAACGACTGTATTTTTTCACGGGATTCATTTATAATTCTGATATTTTCTAATTCGTTTTCATCAATTATTCCGTCAAGCTCTGCCAAATAAACAGTTTGATTATATATCAAATCTTCAAGCCCTCTTGCTGGTGCTGCAAGCATTATAATACCTGACACGTTATCATTTGTTTTTGCTATCCGAGGGGCTGTCATTGCACCTAGGCTATGACCTAAAACAAAAATTTGACTTTGATTCACTTTTTCTTTTGTTTTTAAAAGTTCAATTGCAGCAAAGACATCATATATAATTTCCTCTTCAAGAGTAAGGTTTTTAAGAAGGGCTGTCTCCTCTGGATAAACCTTTGTTCTTTTATCATATCTAAGAACAATTATTTCATTTGATACAAGACCCCAAGCAATATCCTTGAATGGTTTGTTTGCTCCAACAGTTTCATCCCTATCTGCGGGACCTGACCCATGAACAAGAACAATACATGGAAAAGGACCTTCACCTTTTGGAATGGAAATTGTTCCTGGTAGGACCCAAGGGTCTCTTCCAACTATTATTTCTTCTTCATAAAAACTTGTAGTGTCAGCATAGCTTGGAGCTGAATATGCATGGATTGGTTCAATTTTTCCAGTCCAAAAACCAGAAATCTCCTTTGACTTCTCAAATACAATTTTAAAGATAATATAATAATTATTTGAAAAGGTGCAATTAACAAATACAATATCATAGCCATCCTCAACTGATTCATTGGTATCTTTTATTTCTTCAAAACTACCGTATAATGATGTTATTGTATCCCAACTAGTTTGGAATTGACTTGGACTAAATTGACTTTTCATACTTTGACTAAAATATGTATATGCAACATTCAACTTTCCTTGTTGAATTTCAGTCATGAATTCTACGGCAATTTCAGTATTTGTTTTTTGATCTGTATCTGATTTTTTTTCCTCAAGACATCCTGAAAAAGATGTAAATATAAATAATATAACAATACCAATTATTATTGCTTTTTTCATTTTTTTTCTCCTTAATTTGGAATGTTTACAATTAGACTGACAATTACAAGTATTGCTCCCACAACTATTGCAATTATTGCCTTTAATCTTGGACCACCAGGTGCATTGATCCACCTGGTAATACTTGGATTAAAAAATGCAGCGGCACCAAATAAAATAACAATTGCTCCAGCAAAAATAAGTATCGTATTTGCAAAATCCATTGTATCTACTTTAGTTTTACAGCAGTTCCATATGCAAGAATTTCTGCAGCACCACCCATAATTGCAGAGGTCATGAAGCGGAGATTTATGACTGCATCAGCACCCATTTTTTTTGCCTTATCTTCCATACGTTTTAATGCGATTTCTCTTGCTTCCGCAAGCATCTCTGTGTATTCCTTAATTTCACCACCTGCCATATGTCTAAAACCTGCTTTTATGTCTTTTCCAATACTTTTTGCTTGAATTGTGTTACCTCTTACAAGACCTATCATTTCTTTGATTTCTTTTCCAAATACAAAATCTGTAGTTACTATTATCATGGTTCTAAATCCTCCTTCTTAATTTCCTCTTTCATCTTTTTTGTGTCTCTTCGTTGTTCAATTACAATTGATATTATTAGTACTATTATTCCTATAATTATGAGTCCTGCGACAAAACCTGTTACAATATCTAATGCCTGCATTATTTCTTCAAAGCCAAGATATAATCCATATGCTAACCATATAATTATACCAGCTACCAACAATATCAAACCAATTGTTGATCCTTTCTTCATATTTTTCACATCCTAAATACGTTTTAATACGTATTAACACGTATATAAAACATAATATTTATAATTTTTGGATCGGGGGGCTTTGCACAATAATCCGTGTTAATGGTTGTTTTGCACATTAATTATTTTTACAATAGTTCCAAAAGTTGATACAAAAAGAGATATGCACAACAAATTTTAAATATTCTTAGTGCTATGAAATATTGTAAGAAGGGAGGAAAATAAAATATGCGAAAAATCTCTTTATTGTATAAGACTCTAGTAGTTGGAGTTATAGCTCTATTTATTGATGTTGCTGTTCAACCTGCATTTGCAGATGTTGTTAAAGAACCTCATATATCAATCTCTAATGGTAACACTCTTTATGTTGGTGGTTCTGGTCCTGGGAATTATTCTAATATTCAAAGTGCAATAAATCATGCATCAGATGGGGATACTGTATTTGTGTATAACGGGACGTACCATGAGGCTATCGATGTTGATAAATCAATTAATTTGAAAGGAGAAGAGAGAGATATTACTAAGATTATAAACGAATATGAAGATTTTTATACTGTTGATATTTCTGCTAACTTTGTAAACATCAGTGGGTTTACAATAATAACAAACTGCAAGTTTGAGCGTTATGACTGGGGCCTTATATCAATTGGTTCTTGTAATAATAACGTTTCAGATAATATTTTAAAAAGCGATTATTGGGAAACTAATGGAATTGAACTCTCTGGTTCCAGCAACAATAACACCATAATAGGAAACATCATCTCGGATAACGGTTGGGGCATCTACCTTAGTTCATCTAGCAACAATATTATAGAGAATAACAATCTCTCGAATAACCTTTATGATATAACACTCGAAGAGGATTGTATGAACAACACCATCAAAGGAAATACTCTTTTAAACACCTTGTGGTGTTATTGCATAGGTATCCATTTTTCTTCAAACAATACTATCATCAATAATACATTCTCAAAAGTCGGAGATTGTGCAGGTATTGTGTTATATTCATCCAATAAGAATATAGTTATGAATAATACAATGGTCTCAGTGCCTGGTAATAGTATTGGTGATGGTATATCAATCGAAAATTCTAAAGAAAATATCATCATTGGTAATACGATTGAGAACCTTAAATTTGAATGGCAGAGTGGCATATCTCTTTGGAGTGCCACTGATAATACAATAACATCTAACAACCTAATCAGTTGTAGTACAGGTATAAGTACGGACGAGAAAGATGCCAGTAATGATAACACCATTTATCACAACAATTTCTTTAACAACACACAGACCGCTTATGACCAATTTAGTAACGAATGGGATAATGATTATCCATCTGGCGGTAATTACTGGGACGACTACACAGGGGAAGACAATGATGGAGATGGAATTGGTGATACTCCGTATAATATATCTGGTGGAGATAATCAAGACAGGTATCCCTTGATGGAGTCATGGGGAGATAATCTATTTCCTATCGCTGATTTCACCTGGACGCCATCACATCCAGAACCAGAGGAGCCAATCTTTTTCGATGCTTCAAAGACCATTGATTTTGATGGAAACATAATTCTTTATGAATGGGATTGGGACAACGATGGAATATTTGATGAGAACCATACTAGTCCAACAGCTATGCATACGTTTGAAGAAGTAGGATATTATCCAGTTACCTTGAGTGTTACGGATAATGATAATTTAACAGACAGTAAAACAAAAACAATTAAAGTTGGTAACTTACCTCCACAGTCATCAAATATTACAGGGCCAAGCTATGGAAAACCTGGAGTGGAATATACTTTCTGCATCGACGTGATTGATTCAGAGGGTGATCAAATATATTGTATGTGGAATTGGGGCGATGGGTATTTTAGTGATTGGCTTGGACCATACAATTCAGGGGAAACCATTTGTGCTTCTCATGCATGGTCTGAAGAAGGCGTATATGAAATCAAAGTAAAACTCAAGGACCAGTATGGCAGTGAAAGCGAATGGTCAGATCCATATATTATAATCATAGAAGCTAAACCTCCACATGTAGAGATTACAAAACCACAGAGAGCAATATACATAAAAGATAGAATGGTAATCCCATTTATAGTCCCAGTAATATTTGGAGATATACAGATTTGGTTTTGGGCGGAAGATAGCGAATCTGGATTAAATCGCACCGAACTATACATAGATGGAGAATTAAAAGAGGTCTTTACTATCATTCCAAAAAGCTGGCTGTGGGATGAAAAGGTATTCTTTAAACATACAATAACTGTAAAGGCATACGACAATGCAGGTAACAATGCCACCATAGAAATCAAAGTTTGGAAGTTCTTCTAAAAAAAAGATTAATGAGTGAAATATGATGAATAAGCCATATTTTTAGAAAATTTCGGCAGTTATAGTTTTCCTCTTATTCATAAGTATGAGTGTTATATCATCAACTGGAAATATAATAGATAAGAAATCTTTAATACCTATATCTAATTGTTATATTCAGGATTTAATAGACAATGCATCAGATGGGGCTTTGCACTTTTATTCAAGGTATTATAGAATTTTATTTATATAACTTATTAGAACAATCACATTTTATTCATAAATCTGTACTTTGATTCAAAATCTACACCTAAAGTCTGGTTTTCCTGGGTAGAAAATTAATTAATTAACTTCCCATCCGAAGAACAAGAACCACCATACTTCTTGGAAAGCTTCATCAAATCCCATTAATTCAACTTGGATGATGCAATGGCCAAAGCCAAGCCATATTTTTGATACATATATCGTTTCCCCTGGCTTGATACTTCCAAGCTTACTACCGATAGGCATTGGATCAGTTGGATTACCTCCAATGATACTTGACTTATAGAAGTTAACCTGAATGGTTCTCTGACCGACATCAATGCTCTTGATTGTAGCAGTTATTTTCAGTCCTTCAAAGGAGATGTCAATTATTTTAATGCCTCCATCGCACTTATTATCCTCTGTGTCTCCATTAAAAACTTGTTGCTGTATGTGTCCTCCAAGTTGTGGAAATGATACTATCAGAATCATCACTACAAAAAAATTGCTACCAAGATTCTATTCTTTTTATTCATATACATCTATCTTTAATTACAATATTTCAATAAAACTAAATCCATCAAAAGATATTTAAAATGAATACACAATTTTATAACAAAATGATAAATTATTGCTCCATTTTTAACAAAATTACTAATTCTGCATAAAAATTCTAAGTTCTACACTTTTATTTCCGTTTTCCCCTAATAAAAATGCAAAGCTGGATAAGAGAGATTTGCCCTTAAAGTCACTTTAGATCCAGACTTAAAAATCAAGATGATGACTTTAGGGTCAAGTATATAAAAATTTCTTTTTTCGTCAATATGTGTTACTTCTCGGTATAGGTTTTAAATACTTTTAGTTACATGAGATACTGTAAAGAAAGGATAAGAAAATGAAAGGAAATATGTTTAGGAAAAGTTTGGTAATAAGTATAATAATTCTATTTATAGGTGTATATGTTTTAAAATTAGGGGCGGTAGAAAATAATAATCAAATTGATTTTCAAATTAGAGATAATCCAGAGTTAAACAATGATAATGATTCATCTGATTTGAGTGATAACCTTAAAGTTAAAAATCCTAAATTTGAACTACCTAAATGGGGTGGTGCAATGGTTCATAGTGATTCTCATCAGTCAGACTATATCAATTTACCTGTACCAACAACTAATGTAAAAATGGTATGGCACAAAAACCAAAAATATGGAGAAAGATTTGGGACACGAGGAAACGGAATTGCGGGAAACGGCGAAATTGCTGCATGTTCTTTTGGTTTTCCATTAGCTAGAGATAACCTCATTATTTATGATTATGAAGGGACTAGAAAATGGGAGTCAGATGGTCTTTTAAATGGTTTTGCAATGTTTTCCACACCAATGGTTGATAAACACAACCGTATTATTGCATGTGACAATAAAAAAATATTAATGATTGATCTAGATGATGTTGATAGTGATGGAAATTCTGCTAATCCTGAAAAACACATTGATTGGATAACAGATTTACCACCTCTTCATGGAGTACCATTTAGTCCTACCATTACAGAAAATGGAGTAATAATATTACCAATAAGTGGAGGAGTATTACCTAGATATGGAGCATGTATTTATTCTTTTGACATAGATGGACAATTTTTAGATTGTATCAAATTCGATGGATATGGAAATTTTAATATGAATTCAGCATGTGTAGATGAAAATAGGGTATATGTTTTAGTGGTGCACAATCCATTGCCAATTAGTCAATCTCGGCTCTATGCAATTGATGTAGATGCAGATGGGACGTTAACCATAGTATGGTATTATGAATTTGATGGAATGAGTCAAGCAACACCCCTATTTATTGATGGCACCCTTTATTTTGATAGCTGTATAGAAATTATGCCAGATAAAAATCCTCATATTATAGCAATAGACGATAACGGAAGTAATTGTAATGTAAAATGGGTAAAATCATTAAGCTCATCTTATAACAGAACATGGTTTTCCTTTGCATATGATCCAAGAGGTGGTTTCTGGTATCTTGATCCGAAAGGTAAGAAAATAGTTCGTTTTAGTACAGAAAATGGAAATCCAATTGAGGAAATTCTTATTGCAGATATTGTTCAAGAGCCATGGCCAATTAATACAAAATATAAACCGTCATCATGTATAACTATTTGTGAGAGTGATACAAATCTTATTGCAATAGTCTCTGCAAGAGTAGCCTATGATTTTCTGAATCTATATAATAATTATGTGTTAGCTATTAATTTATCAGATAATTCGTTATTGTGGCAAGTTGAAGTTGATGAATCTGAAGACTCGGGTAATTTTGCTAATGGTCAATATACAATTTTAATGGATGAATATGGTAAAAATCATCGAATAGTATTTGGCACCCGTTGTCATGGTGTAATGGCAATTGGAACTAATGATCTATGATGTTTTAAGCGGGCACAAAAATTACAATGGTTGAGGGGAACATATAATTATACCTGGAATAAGACTGCATTTTTAACTCATAAGATAACAGTAATTGCATATGATAATGCAGGACCATTAAATATTGCTACCATAGGCATTCGTAAATTTTCCTAAAACTCTTTTCCTTCTTTTCAAATTCTAAAAAATGTAATTTTTTATATCAACAGTACTATATTTAAGAAAACGCAATAACGAAAGATTGGTATAAGCAGTTCAATCCAATTTATTAATTAGCAACATAATTTCGCTTACATGCTTTTTAATCACATTTAGCATTCTATAAATTGATGCAAAGCTTTTAAGATTATCAAGGACTTTAAGTAAATTATCTTTTGTTGGATTATTAAAATCACCTTCGATCTTTACAAAAATGTCCTGTACAAGTTCCTTTACATGAACTTTTTTCATTTTTTCAAATTTTCTCTCAGGCGGATGACCAAATGTTTCTCTTGCCAATTCAAGAACGTTACAGTGTGCTTTATAAAAACACTGAATTAACGTGTCTCTTACCATAACTGGAGTGACATCCTTTCTAACATCTACACCATAAATAATATTTCCTGCAAATTTCGTCCTTTCCTTCATAATAGCCCTACTACTGTACAATTAATAAAATTATTTAAAAGTTACATATTATTATTTTTTAGTTAACATTAGAAATATCTAAGATTAAATATAAGTACAATAGATGGTATATATATTTTCAGTGAAACGAACACCCTGCGAATATATATTGTGGAATTTACTTCCTTCACTTAGAAGTGAAATGGCAAGAAGTATGGTAAATGATTTTGGATTATCTCAGAAAGAAGCAGCAAAAAAACTAGGTTTAAGACCAGCAGCAGTATGCATGTATCTATCTGATAAACGAGGAAAATTAGATATTAAAAATGAAAATATTTTAAATGAAATAAAGAAATCTGCTGAAAATATTATAAGAGATGAAAAAAAAGACATTGTAACCGAAACCTGCAGGCTCTGTAAGATTATTAAAAATGAGGATTTAAGTCCTTTCTCTTTTTCTAGTGCTAATATTAAAAAGAATATAGAAAAATCTTAGTATTTCTTTATCCAAATTGATTTGATTTAACCATTAATTTCTAATTTTAATCTTCCTTCTTCCGTGATTGTACGAACATAATTAACTGCAAACCTTAATATACACAATACAGGTTCACCGGATCCATCATATTGACTTAGAAGTTACCGTTTTCTTTAGTATAAATTGATATTTCTGCTGTTTAATTATTAAGAATATATCATTATTATACAAAGGCTTCCTAATTTTTCGCGCCTGTTAGTTCTTAAAAATAATATTTTCCACATTTGAAATCCCATAAGATGTGGAAAATCATTAATTGATGACAGACCAGATATCTCTATATAGAAGTCAGAATATTTTTCAAAACCAATTGTTCTAGTATTATTATATCTAGTTATTGTGATTGGTATTTTTGTTATTAATAGATCAAAAATTATCAAAATCCAATTAATTTCTTCCTCATTTTAACTCCTTAATGTTGATACAAAAATTATACTTTGGATTAATATTAGATTTAACAAAATCTATATAATATTCTAATATATACTGCTTTTTGAGAGGTGGTTTCCACGAAAGATATTGTAGAGGAATTTGGCTATAGTGCGGGAAAGATATGGAATGAATTAAACACCCATGGACCTCTGAATGAAAAAGAATTAATAAAAAATACAAAACTTCCAAAAAATAATTTTTATGCAGCAATAGGATGGCTTGCACGTGAAAATAAAATTCAATTCGAAAATAATTTATATATACTTGGTGAGACTAATTTAACAGAAGAAATTGGAAAAAATGCAGGTAAAATATGGAAAACACTTGAAAAAAACAAGGAAACTGATATTCCATCTATTACAAGACTTGCAAAAATTAAAGAAACAAATATATATCATGCATTAGGATGGCTTGCACGAGAAGATAAAATTCTAATAAAAAAGGGCCTATTTAACACGATGTACTTTAAAATTCAATTAAAAAACACTTTAACAAAATAAATAAATATTGCATTTTTCGTTCATTTTTCCATTTTGACATTTTATCTCACATATTATTTATAGTATGTTTAACAAAGTATATCCCATGGATGGGGATTATAAGATAAAGTTGAAAAAAATGCAAAACATAAAAAAATGCGATCCAGATTGGATTAAGGTAATTGCTCATGCCCTTTTGGACATAAATCTAAGTGATTTATCAGATCGTCAGAAAAAGATGCTGCGAGATCAATATCTTGATAATTTAAGAGATGGTTTAAAACCAAAAGAGGCAATTGAAAAAGCATTACAAATTGTTTTATGTTTTAATTAATAATTTGATTTCCAAACCTTAAAAAGATTAAAAATATAATAAAATTGTTTTTGAATAAAATAAATTTTAGATGATTGCCGATTTTTTTTTAGATATTTATTTAAATTTTGCTACATATTATATAATTTGATAAGGGAGTGAATTTTTAATGAAAAAATCTAATTTAAAAAATGGAATGGTTGTAATTATTGTCCTGTTATTTATAGGGTCTAGTATCTTTTCAATTGGGAGTGCGCATTTAGTAAAAAATGAAAATATTTATAAAAAACAAGGTAACAGTATGTCACCTTTAGCAGAGCCACTCTTTACAAAAGAAACCTTTATGGTTGAAATGAGAGATGGAATTAATCTTGCTACCGATGTGTATCTTCCAGACGGTGGTTCTCCACCCCATGGTGCAATTCTAATTCGAACACCTTATAATAAAAATGGTTCAGGTATGGGCAATTGGGCAAATAACGGCTGGCCATCTGTTGTTCAAGATTGTAGAGGACGTTTTCAATCAGAGGGAATTGATACAATTTTTAGGGATGCTCATACAGATGGGCCTGATACCTTAGATTGGATTGCAAGCCAAAATTGGTCAAATGGAAAGGTTGCTACAATTGGAGGCTCTGCTACTGGGATTGTTCAATATTTAATGGCAGGGGCGGGTCCAGAGGAACTTATATGTCAATATATAGGAGCAGCAACACCTAACCTATACACCACGATTTATCCTGGAGGACAGTTCAGAAAACATATGATAGAATCCTGGCTTCAAAGTCAAGGTAGCACATATGTTTTACCAGAACTATGGGCCCAGGAAAATTTTTCATTACAATATTGGACAAACGTTACTTTAGAAGACAACTGGCAGGATGTAAATGTTCCAGCAGTTCATCTAGGGGGATGGTATGATTGCTTCTGTCAGGGACTTCTGGATGGTTTTATGGGATACCAATATGATGGAGGTAATGGTGCAGCTGGAAAATCAAAGCTTATTGTAGGTCCTTGGACACATGTATCTTTTGGAAAGAGATTGCAGGGTCAACTTCTTTATCCGGAGAACGCCCTAGACACATTTTCTGAGGAATATTGGTATGAAATACTTGATCAATACATATTAGAAGAGTCAAATGACTTTGAAAATAGACCAAATGTAGTATATTATGTAATGGGGGATGTGAAAAACACCGCTGCACTTGGAAATTTCTGGCGATATGCAGATGATTGGCCACCAGAACATATTGATGATGAGTGGTATTTCCATGAAAATAAGTTTTTATCTTTAAATAACCCGGGAAGTTACAGTCCTTTAACCTATAATTACAATCCATCAAATCCAGTTCCAACAAAAGGAGGAACAAATCTAGATCCCTTGCTTCCCACACTTGCAGGACCATATGATCAAACCTCTGTTGAAAACAGAGCAGATGTTTTGCTTTTTACAAGTGATGTGTTAACTGAACCATATGAAGCGACTGGTAGAATAAAGGCAAGACTATATGTTTCATCAAATTGCCCTGATACAGATTTTACAGTAAAGCTTACTGACGTTTATCCAGATGGAAAGTCAATGCTTATTTGTGATGGTATACTTCGTATGAGAAATCATAATGGATGTGATCATTGGGAATTTATGAATCCAGGAGAAATTTACGAAATTGAAGTTGATTTATGGAGTACATCTTATATATGGAACACAGGTCATAAAATAAGAGTAGCTGTTTCATCATCAAACTATCCAAGGTATTTAGCAAATCCAAATACTAAGGACGGAATAAATCAAAACACAGGCTCAAATATTGCAGAAAACACACTGTATATAGATTCAACTCACCCATCTTGTATTATTCTACCGCGTTATAATGATAATTATGCTCCGATTAAACCAACTATTATTGGTCCAGATAGGGGAGAACCTGGAATAAACTATTCTTTTACGTTTAAATCAACAGATCCCGAGAATGAAGATTTTTACCTATTTGTTGATTGGGCAGATGAGACAAATACAGGATGGCTTGGACCATTTCCTTCAGGTACAGAGTTGAAACTAAATCATTCATGGAATGAGGTAAAGAACTACAGAATACAGGCAAAAGCAAAGGATATAAATGATGATGTGAGCGAATGGAGCTATCATACAATCAATTTCCCTAGAGCAAGATTTAACTTAAATTCGATACTTTTACGGTTATTTAAGCAATTTCCGAATCTATTGACAATACTAAGATATCTTTTAGATTAGTTGTAAAAGTAATTACCCTGAATATAAAAAATACAAATTTCTTTCTATTTTTTAAAGATAATTATAGGTAGGAGGTCTAGAGGGGAGGTAAAATTGGAGCCATTCTTTTAGCATAAAAGTAATATCCTACCAAACTAGACCAAATATAACAACTTTTTATTATTAAATAAAGATAGCGATAAATATAACGTCATTTGACGTAAAATATAAACTTATAATCAAAGAATGAAATATTTTTGTAAAAATGGATTTTTTTTAGATGTTCTCTTTATAGAAAGATGATTATATGCTAATATATATTTTATTACGCAGTTTAAATTAAGATTTAATCTTAAAATAATTCAGGCATCCAGCGCTCCTTATGAACCTTTGTTCCCATCCAAAAATTTGTTTTTCTTATGGCACCAGGAAATCTTCTATCTATTTCATCAATAATTTTAGTTAAAGAATTAAAGTTCTTTACTAACAATTCAAAATTAAGATCACACCAACCAATTGTCATATCCATTATATTTTCAACATATGGATTACCTTTCAAATATTCCTCTATCTTTTTTCCTCTTGCATGGTCTTTGAGATATATATCAATCATACTATTTTGAAGGCCAAGCTTTGATATATCAATATCTACACGAAATGCAAGGATTATACCTTTTTTTATTAAGTTTTTAATCCTGTAATTTATAGTTTGTGAAGAACTATTTAGTTTTTTAGAAAGTTCTATTAAAGAAATTCGGGCATTATTAGCAATCTCATTTAATAGATGGTAATCTAGTTTATCTATGGTAGAAGGTTGACCTATACAATTTATTGTATAAAATTCTCTATCTTCTTTGTTATAACCATCCGATATTAGATAGGTTCTCTTAAGACAATTTACTTGTGTTAATATAGAAACTGCATATTTTTCAAAATAATTACCATACCTATCAAGAGTTTTATTCCAAAACTGGTTAAAGTTATAAATGTCATCTGCCCATAAAACAGCACTTAAATCAACTGGTCCTCTAGCTGTTTGTAGTGTCCAAACATTTTTGTAATTTTTAAAATATTGAATTATTTCGTTTTTAATTTCTGGACTAACGTCTAAAAAATTAATATAGATTCTGAAAGCATAATATCCTAGTTTCAATGAATTAATAGCTGTCCAAAAACATCTTATTATCCCAAGCTTTTGCATCCTCTTTATTCTGTAGTTTACTACTTCCTTTGATAAGCCAACCTTTCTTCCTATTTGATTGTTAGATTGTCTGCAATTTAAATCAAGTTGATATAAGATTTTCCTATCTTTTAAGTCAATTTTCGGCATAACTCTTCCTTTATTTACTCAAAAGTAAATATTTTCATAGTATTTTAGAATTTTGATAAAAAATATTAAAATTGGGTTTTAAATTTAATATTATCTATATAAAATCTAAAATTGGAGGAAAAAAAATGACAGAATGTGTAGAATGTGGTAAGAAGCTAGGAATTTTCGAAGGATATCAACACCCAACCATGGGAAAGAAAAAATTGGTATGTAGCCCTTGTTTTGAGCATGTTGAAGAAAGTGTAGCAAAATGGAGAGAATTTGTAGTAAATAATTCATTTAATGTGAATACATCTGAAAGAACCAAACAGGTAAGCTGGAAAGAAAAAATGCCAGATTTTGCTAAATCAATGAACATACCCCAACGCGTCCTAGCAGAGATATTAATCTATCTTTAAAGGTAATAAAGATAGATTTTGAAAAATCATGCTATGATGAATTTATAGCATGTGATATCATAGGAGGCTTAATAATGATAGAAGTAATGGAAAATGCTACAATAGTTTATACAGATGGGGTAAAAGAACGATTTGAAGCAGTTTATTTGACTGATAAGAGAGTAGTAACAGGTCGTATCTATAAAACAAATGGAACAGAAGAATTTAAGGAACATGGGTTTATATATAGACAGAATGTCAAAGAAATACACAACGGTTCAAAGAGAAAAGTAAAAAATATAAGGTCATAAAACCTATTAGTTGACCAAATATTGATCACTAAAAATAATGTAATAATTATTTTAGGGTCAACTTTCAGGTTTAATTGATCCTTTAATTTAAATCTATTGTAGTGGGTTCTCCACTATTAACCATATTAATGGTTAAATTTTATATCAATTATGAAATATATTTAACAATTTTAATTTATTTATATTTTTAATATATGTAAAATAATTTAAATTTCTTACAATTTTTTTTTTTTTTATCATTCTAAAAATTTTGTTTTTCTTGGTTTTTGGGTCTTGATATCAATATTTATATAGGTGTAACTCTTCTTAATAAATTAAGTAGGGAGTATTGTATGAAAAAATCAGTGTTAGGTATTATTCTAATAGTTTTAATAATAGCATTATTTTCAGGTGTAAATGTTATTTCCTCAATAGCAGAAAGACTAACAATTGATTTAATTAAGAATAATGATGGAAATACAATTTATGTTGGTGGGACAGGACCTGGAAACTATACAGAAATACAAGAAGCCGTGGATAATGCAAAAGACGGCGATACAATCTTTGTATATATTGGGGAATATTCTGCAGATATAATTATTGATAAAACTATAATTCTAATAGGGGAATGCAGGGAAAAAACAATAATTTTTGGTGGAAGCGATGGAATATTTGTTTTTGCAGACGGGGTAACAATTAAAAATTTTACAATTACACATTGTGGAGGATTCTGGGATAAATCTGGAATATATGTTAGCTCAAATGATAACACAATTTGCTACAATAATATAATAAATAACTATGAAATAAATGGTATTTATTTAGAATTTGCTTCTTTTAACAATGTTTTTAACAATCTTATAGAAAATTGTCGGTACAATGGCTTAAAACTTGCCTATTCAAAATATAACAATATAAGTGGAAACATGATTTCAAAAAACCGTGGGATGGGTATAATTCTTCATGATTCATCAAATAATGAAATTATTCAAAACACTGTCTCTCAAAGTTACTGGGGAGGCATACACATTTATGACAATTGTAATTACAACATATTATACCATAATAATTTGGTGGAAAACGACATTGATAATGGGTATGATATATTGAGTAACATCTGGGACAATGGTGCAGAAGGAAATTTTTGGGATGATTATACAGGAGAAGATAACAATGGCGACGGCATAGGAGATACGCCATATCATATACAAGGTAATACCACTCAAGACAATTACCCTCTAATGAATATATATGAAATACCTTCAAAACCATTAATAGATGGTCCGGTAAATGGTAAAATAGGAGAAAAATATGATTACACTTTTTTAACAACTGACCCAAACAATGACAATATTTTTATGTATGTTGACTGGGGAGACTATACAAATTCCGGTTGGCTTGGACCATATCAATCAGGTACGGAGATAATACTTGAACATTCTTGGTCTGAAAAAGGCACATATTTAATTACTGCCAGAGCAAAAGATGCAAAAGGTCTAATAGGTTTTTCAAGTGTAAAGGAGATATACAGACCGAAAGATAATGTAGTTTATGATTTTCTATTAAAGAGGTTTTTAGAAAGATTTCAATTGTTGGAAAGACCTTTTTTGTATCTACTAAAAAACTTATAGATATCTTCAAATTTATTTTTTAAAAGTATATGTTAAACCTTGAAATGAAATAGATGTAATTGTTATTAGCGGAAATAATCCTTTGTTTACATTTTTACCAATCATTCTCAATATATTTGAAGGATTATAAAATCCATTATACATCTTTTGTATACCATTTGTTAAATCATCAGCAGATAAATGCTTTGGTTTATATACTACGTTTTTCCCATCATATTTACACCAATCCTTAATCAAAATGCGATTTTGCTTTTCAAGTTCATCAAACAAGGGTGTACCAGGAAAGGGGGTTAATATATGAAACTCTGCTTTATCAATTTCAGACTTACAAATGAAATCAAGAGTACTATTAAAAATATCAGAAGTATCTGCGTCAAAACCAAACATAAAAGATCCTTCAACGTTCATACCAAAATCATGTATTTTTTCAATTACAGTTATATATTGATCAGCAATATTTGTTTTTTTACCAATAGAGTCAAGAGACTTCTGAGATATTGAATCAAAACCAATTGTCCAAGATATGCAGCCTGCCTCTTTTGCTAATTTTAGCAGTTCTTCGTCCTTTAAAAGTATATTTGCATTGCCATAACAGTAGAATTTCTTATCTAAATCTTTCATATTTTTAAATAATTCTTTAGTGTAATTTGGATTAATTGTTAAAGAAGCATCACTAAAAAGTAGATATTTTTGAGGAATTTTTTGAATTTCATATATCACTTGTTCTACTGGTCTTACCCTAAAGATTCTTCTTCCTGGACTATGCGTAATTGCGCAAAAATTACAACCATGTGGGCATCCTCTTGTAGCTTCTATAGCAACAGCTGAATTAATACCTTTTTGTTTTATCCTACCATTTCCTAAATTTGGTATTAAAGAAAGATCAACAGGTTTTTCTTGTCTGTAAATTTGTTTTAATTTATCTTTTTCAAAATCTTTCAGTAACTGTGGCCATAGCTCTTCAGCTTCTCCAATTATGATACTGTCAGCATGTTGTTTTGCTTCATCAGGTAATGCAGACGGATGCCATCCACCTAGGACAACTTTCTTTCCTCTTTTTCTGAATTCATCAGATATTGAATATGCTTTAGGTGCTTGATTTGTCATAACAGAAAGCCCAATTAAATCGTAATCTCCATCATAATCAATATTCTCGATTCTTTCATCGATAATTTCAATAGAATGCTCTTCAGGTGTTACATTGGTAAGAGCCTTAAATGCAGGAATTAATGGATTTGAAAAAATACTTAGAACCTTAACTAAAAATGAAGGCACGGTTTTTGCAGGATTAGGATATATGAACAATATTTTCATTTGACCTTCTGAAGATAGTGCTCTATCTTAACTAATTTTCTGCTGCTTTATATCTTTTTTCACCTAATTAGAAAAAAATTAACAGCCGTTAATTTTATTATCTATAAGATGATATCATATAATATTACGGGGGAAATATATGAAAAATTTACTAAAAAAAGTAATATTTACATTATTTGTAACGGTATTATTTATATTCTCTGTATCTGCTAGTCCAAAACAATTTGATAGTTCAGTGATAATTTCTGGTCTTGAAGATATAGATCCATTAGTTAACCTTGAGGTAACTGTGGAAATCCAAGCAATTAGATCATTTCAAAAATTTGAATTAGCCAATCCAAAAACATTTGAGGCAATAGATTTGTTTAGCAATCCAGATTTTTTTGTAAAAGTAATAATAAATAATCAAGAGTTTGTAAGTGAAACCTGGCACGATACAAAGTATATCTATAATACAAACTTTTCTCCAACATTAGATGTTCCAGATGAAGAAGAATTTGTAAATATAAAAATACAGTTATTTGATTGGAATTCTTTTGGCGAAAGACTCTGTGATATTAGTGCAAATGGTAAGGATGTTGAACTGACCTATAGTTTGAAAACAGGTCATTGGACAGGAGATGACAAGATATCAGATTCAAGCGGTTATGGAAGATTAAATGGATGTTCTGATAGTAGCATATATAAACGACAGAGAGACTGTGAGCTTTGGTTCAACATCTATCAAAATGATTATGATAATGACGGTATCCCATACTGGACAGAGGTAAATGTTTATGGTACAGATCCAGAAATAGATAATACCGGAGAGGATGTAGACAACGATGATATTCCAATAGAATGGGAATGGAAATGGGATTATGATCCCCTTAAAAAGGAAAATCATTATTATCTGGATCCAGACAATGATGGACTTACCAATCTTGAAGAGTATTATGTTTCTGAATGGGGTTCTGACCCATTCAGAGAAGATATTTTTATAGAGCTTGATTGGATGGAGGAAAGCCCGGACGGTGTTAAAAGTACTTTATATGAAGGAGCTGATGAGCTTTTAAGTACAGCTTTTAATAGATTTGATAAAATATTTCATCTTGACGATGGACAAATGGGCGGTGGAGGAGAGATAATTCCATATGATGAACGAATTTCGCGAGATGATCTTGATATTTTATATTGGGAATATTTCCTTCATGGAGATGAGAATAATTGGCGTAGGGGAGTATTCAGATATAGTATTATAGCATATGATCCAGGTGGAGCAGGATACAATTATAGACGTGGAGCCTTTGTGGTTGGTAGCAATTATGTAAAGGACATGGTATTACGAGATTTTCCAAGGGCACAGGCAATTTCATGGGCTAGTGTATACATGCATGAGATGGGGCACACCTTTGACCTTCGTAACCCTGGAGTTGACAATCCTCATATTTTCCAATATTTGAATTATAAGAGTTGCATGAAATATGCCTACACCTATAGATTAGTAGATTACTCTGATGGATCACGTATAAATGATTTCAATGATTGGGAGGATATGGATCTCAAGCATTTCCAAAGAGAGTGGTAGTGAAGAAGTAAAATTAAATTTTTACATGGCAATGTTTGAATGAAACTCTGTATTACACTAATATTTTCCCTTAGATTAACATGTAAATACTAAAGGGGGAAGGGAGTAATGTTACTTTTTTTTAACAAAGCATACCATCATTATAGTAAGTATACTGGCTATTACTAAAATTAAAAATATTGGTTTATGTGAAAAGCCATTACTCCCATCTTTTGTTGCTTGATTTCCTAAGATAGTCAGAGAACCTCTGTGTTCATCCTCTGTATCTTTTTTACTATTTTCCATTTCTAAGAATGGTGTTATCTTTTCCTCACCACCTTCACCAATCTCTCCTTCTTTTGTTATAATTAGATTTGGTGTTATCAAAGGTTTTTGAAATTCCTCCTCGTCCTTTAATAAATCAGCACTTGGTGAGATATCATCCTTTGCTGAAGCTGTTATAACAGATAAAAATAATACATTTGTTATTAGTATTAGTATTATTCTTTTTTTGTATTTGTTTTTCATTTGCTTCAGCTGTCTTTGTCATATTTTTTCTTATTTATATATTGTTAGAAAACGTTTGGAAAATTCCAAACGATTCTACTTATTAATCTCTAAACATTATGGTTTTGTTATATGAATAATTGGAAATCAATATTAAAAAATAAATCAGCTAATTGGCTATTAGAAAAAAATAATCCTTCTGTGAGATATTTTACTTTGATTGATATATTTGATAAATCAAAGCATAAAAATGAAGTTATCGAATCTAAAAAACAAATAATGAAATCAAGGGTAATTCAAAAGATACTTGAAAAGCAAAATCCTGAAGGTTATTGGTTTGAACCCGAGAATTTCTACATAAAAAGAAAATACAAAGGAACGGTTTGGAACTTAATTATTTTAGCAGAAATTGGTGCTGATGAAGATGAAAAAAGAATAAAAAAAACCTGTGAATTTATTCTGAAGAATTCTCAAAATAAAGATAGCGGTGGTTTTGCATATCAAAGTTTAAAAAGTGGAGGAGGAGCTGATTCTAAAATATTACCATGTTTAACTGGAAATATGATTTGGTGTATGATTTATTTTGGTTTTATTGATGATCCAAGAGTTAAAAAGGGAATTAAATGGATTACGACCTATCAAAGATTTGATGATGGAGAACAAGATTTACCAAAGAATTTCCCTTATAAAAAACATATAAATTGTTTTGGTAAGCACTCTTGTCATATGGGAGTTGTAAAGACTTTAAAAGCGCTTGCTGAAATACCTGAAGAAAAAAGGTCAAATGATGTTAAAAAAACATTGGAAATTGGTGTTGAATATTTACTTAAGCATAATATTTACAAAAGAAGTCATGATTTATCAAAAGTATCTAAACCCAGTTGGTTACAACTGAGTTTTCCACATATGTATCAATCTGATATTTTGGAAATACTTGATATTTTAACCAGGTTAGGTTATAAGGACAAACGTATGCAGGATGCAATTGATATTCTGATTTCAAAACAAAATCAGGATGGAACCTGGAATCTTGAAAGAACATTTAATGGACGTTTTATTACAAATATTGAGATGAAGGGAAAACCAAGTAAATGGATTACTTTAAATGCTCTTAGAGTGCTAAAAAGATTTTATAAAGATAATTAACAATTGTAAACTATTTATATAAGAATGTAATTATAGTAATATAAATGAGGTGATATATTTGAAGAAAATATTAATAGGAAGCATATTAGCCTTGATTTTAATTATTCCAATTGCAAGTGCTGTAGATATCTCTATTGAAAAAAATTTTGATAAACCAATAACTGCAATGCAGGATTTTACACATACTGTTTTTGTTGAGTATGGAACATTGACTACATGTGGACCTTGTGTGACAGCGTCAGCTCAATTAAATAGCATCTATAATTCTGGTGACCTTGATTTTTATTTTGTAACACTAGTTTGGGACGAAGGTAAATATAATGTACGAGAGAGATTCCTTGAGTTAGGAATTGTTGCAGTACCAGATGTTTTTTTTGATGGAGGATATAAAAGAATAAAAGGCAGACAAACAAGTGAAATTCCTTACAGAAATGCTATTACAGAGTCTGGTGAAAGAGAAGTTGCAGATATTGATATTAATATGGATGTTACTTGGCTTGGCGGAGGTAAACTAAAGATTGAAGCTACAGTTATAAATAACGAGGTTGAAGAGTTTAATGGTCATATTAGAACATACATTGTTGAAAAGGAATCACGATGGAATGATTCTGGTAATCATCCGTATCATTTTGCTGCTCTAGATATCCCAATTGATAAGAATTTAAATGTTGCTAAAACTATAGCTAAACCTATTGGAGAGACTTATACATTTTCGAAAACTTGGCGGGGATCTCTTTATGGTTTCAAAGATATTGAACAGGATAATATAATGGTAATAGTTGCTGTTTTTGAAAAAGATACAGGTTATGCTGTTCAAGTAGCTGCCGCAGAACCAACAAGTAAATCTGGAGATTATAGGCAAATAAATCCTTTATTTCTAAGGATTTTAGAACGTTTTCCAGTTCTTGGGAAACTCTTGCTCCTTCCAATAATAAACTAAAATATCTTTATTTTTTTATACTAATTTGATTCTTTACATACATTTTTAATTTTGATGCTATTTTCCATTACGAAATGATCATTGTAAATGACGTTACAAAAAATTATGGCAAAATTACTGCCTTAAAAAATGTGAACTTCAATTTTGACGATTCACATGTAATTGCAATAATGGGAGAAAATGGAGCAGGAAAGACGACCCTTTTAAAGCTTTGTACAGGAATACTACCATTTGATAGTGGCGAGATAACTGTTGACGGATATAATATTGTTAATAATTCAATAAAAGCAAGAGAGCATATTGGTTATCTTCCTGAAATGCCGTATATGTACGAAAGACTAACAGGCAGAGAGTTTCTTTTCTATATTGCCTCTCTTAGAAAAATAAATGATGCCGAAGAAAGAATAGAAGAAATAACAAAAATGATAGGAATACATAATTTTCTAGACTACGAGATAGGTAGCTACTCAAAGGGTATGAAGCAAAAAATATCTGTAACATCAGCAATAATGCATAATCCAAAAAATCTATTATTAGATGAGCCTGTCTATGGTCTTGATCCATTAACTTCAAGAGCAATACAAAATTTTATAAAAAATAAAAAAGGAAGCACTGTTATTGCCACCCATTCAACACAACTTGTGGAACAAATTGCAGACCTTGTATATATAATAATGAGAGGTAAAGTTATACTTTTTGATGAAGTAGCAAATCTAGTATCAAAATACGGTAGTATCGAAGAGGCATATTTTCAGATTAAGGATGAAAAAAATGTTTGAAACAACAAAGGTAATACTAAAAGAAAATACAAGAAGCCTTATTAATAAAATGAGGGAGGCACCATTTCTTTATTTTATATTTACAGGAACAATTGTATTTTCAATTTTCATATTTGCCTATGCTACCTTTTTCTTCATAAATATTGATATAAATCTAGATATAAGTCTCGAGGACGTGTTTTTCACCGTTTTTTTAATGTTTTTGTTAAAAACAGTAGCTGATTTTTATAATAATTTTGTGAAATCAAATTCACTATCGTACTCACTTTCGACACAGGTTAATCAAAAAAGAACTATCGCTGAGATTTTTATAGCAGTTTTTATAATTCAACTGATTATCTGGTTTTCTTTTTCTTGTTTATTTATACTAGCTCTTTTTTCTTTTGGAGTGAATGTTTCATATCCTCTTGAATATATTTATTTCACTTTGGGTGTAATTACAGCTGTTTGTTTAGGATGTTCAATCTCTGTGAACTTTTTTTCACCAAAGAGATACAGGCTCCTTCCTACACTAATACTATTAGGGTTCTATTTCCAAATAGCAGAACCTCTATATGTTATATTTACCCTACCCTTAGCAATAATCCATGTTACCTGGAGTATTAAAAACAGCATGGAATCTCATCTTTTCAGTAAGAGAAAAGAAAGAGTAAAAGAAAGAAGTCAAATAAAGATTCGAAATACTACAAAAGCCTTTTTTCATAGAGAAACAACAGTCTTATGGCGTGATAGACTATTGCTTAGCTTTGTAATTACCTCTATTTCTACTGGTCTATTTTCAGGATATCTATTTCTTTATGGTGATCAAATTCTAATTCCTGAACCAATTAGAAATCAAATCGGAGGTATTTTACCATCAATGTTTCTTTTTCTCGGAATTTATGTTGTAGTTATGTATACAGGTGTATTTCCATCTTTAAACCTTTTTTTAAATGAAGAAAAGACTATGTGGATATTAAGGCATATACCTGTGAAAAATGACAATATAATATTTGGTAAGGTATCATCACTTTCTTTATGTTTTTTGACTGCAATTCCATTCATACCATATATAACAATATTTACTGGATTTGATAAAATTGTTTTTCTAATATGGTTTCTGATTTTTTCATATATTGCTGGAATAATTATTTCTTTACCCTTAGGGGTAAAATATGTTGGTAAAAAATCAGATATAATGCTTCTATATAGTGTTGCAATGATACTTTTTGTGATACTAGGATTTTTTTCAATTATTGCTGATATTATAGAAAAGTTTTCACCCTATCCAATAGTTATATACATTATAATTTTACTTACTGAGTTTTTTGCTTTATACGTATCTATAAAAATATCTTCACAAATCCTATCCTTAAAATACAAATCAGCTGGTTAATATTCCTAATTTCTTCATCCTAGTATAATTCTCAGAATGCTTTTCAAAAAATTTTTGAACTGGTAAAAGTATTTTATTTATGTAATCAGTAGTAGCATTTTTCAAATCAAGCGGATGAAGATTTGATTCATAGGCTTTTTCAAGCTCTAAATAGGATCTGAATTCAAGGTTTCCACCAAACTTTTCTGGTCTTTTTATAAGAAATGTTTCTCCCTTTAACTCTGGAAAAATCACAAATTTACATATTTCAAGTATGGGATTATTTTCAACTTGCTTCTCCGGGCAAAATGCTTTTCTTATTTTGCTTTTTACCACGTCAGGGTTGTCATGAATTGATATCATAGAATCAGGTTTGCTTTTGCTCATCTTCACTTCCACTGGATTCATCCTTCCACCTGCTTGCAGGCCAGTAAGCAGTGGTGTATGAATTGCAACAGGTGGTTTTCTATTTAATTTTTTAGAAACATCACGGGCAAGCATATGTGCATGTCTCTGGTCCATACCTCCATATGCAACATCTACGTCAAGATAAAAGATATCTGAAACCTGCATTGTAGGATAAAATAGCTTTGAAAGATCCTTATCTGCTTCTTTTTCCTCTCTGCCCATTATATCTAATGCCCTTTTAACACGGGCAATGGAGGTTGCCTTTGAAGTTCTTAAAACAAGCTCCCAATATTTAGAATCGTCCACATAATCACTTGCATATACAAATTTTACCTTGCCTCTATCAACACCCAATGCAGAAAAGCAGTCCTCCAGGTATCTACCGCATAGCTTAATTTTTTCAATATCTCCGTCTAGTTTATCATTTATATATGCGTGCCAATCTGCAAGAAGTACAGTAAAATCAAAACCACAATCAAGGAAATCTTTTATCTTATCAGTACAAATCTTCCATCCAAGATGAACAGTACCAGATGGCTCAAAACCGATGTAACCTTTTGGATTATCTTTATTTAGAACTGTTTTTAATTCTTCTATTGTTACAATCTCTTCGGAATTTGCAGTTAACCTTTCTAATCTGTCCATTTTATCTTATCTCTCAAGTCTTTTTATAACCCTATTAATAATTTGTTCAGTTGCCCCAAGATAATTTTCTGGTTTAAGAGCATTATTTATATCCTTTTCAGTAAGAAGTTTCAATTTTTTGTTTTCGAATATAAAAACATCCTTTAATGATTTATTTTCAGAAGAAGCCTTTAATGATATTTTTCTCATCAACTCATGTGCATCTCCACGTCCCATACCTTTACCAATTAGAGTTGTCATGAGTGATTCAGCCATTGGTAAACCTTTAGAAATCTCAAGGTTATTTTTCATTCTTTCAGGAAAAACCTTTAGATTCTTAAAAACTATATTCATCTGAAATAAAATCCAGTCTGTTAGAATCAATGAATGTGGCAAAATGAACCGCTCAGATGATGAATTGCAAAGATCACGCTCATGCCACTGAATAGAATTTTCATATGTTGGAATAATAAATCCCCTGACAACTCTTGAAAGACCACAGATTTGTTCACAGGTTATTGGATTTTTCTTATGAGGCATTGTTGAAGATCCAACCTGTTTTTTTGCTTCGAAGGCCTCTGCTACCTCACCAATTTCATCCCTTTGCAGATTACGGATTTCTGTTGCAAACTTTTCAACACTTGCCGATATGTTACATAATACTCCTATTAACTCATTGTAGCGATCACGGCAAACAATCTGAGTTGACACATCTTCTACTCCAAGTCTAAGCTCTTTTAGCATCTCCTCTTGAAGTCTAAATGCATTTTTTCCAAGTGCCGCACCAGTTCCAACAGCACCAGAAAGTTTACCAATTAAAAGACGGCTTTTTGATTCAAACAGTCTTTCTGCATGCCGTTCCACTTCCATTGCGTAACCTGCCATCTTAAGACCAAAGGTTATAGGAATAGTATGTTGGCCATGGGTTCTACCAACCATGACTGATTTTTTATATTTCTTTGCAAGACCAACAAGAGTGTTACGAAGGTCTTTGAGACCTTTTCTAATATGTTCTGTTGACTCAGCTATTTGAAGGGCATTAGCTGTATCTACAATATCATAACTAGTTGCACCTAGATGAATATATTTACCAGCATCTCCTACGCAAACCTCAGCAAGTGCTCTAGTGACAGCCATAATGTCATGTTTTGTTTCTTCCTCAATTTTTTTTACCCTATCAACTTTAACAAATTTTGTAGAAGCCTTTTTGGTTATTTCATCAGCAGCACCTTTTGGAATATTACCTACTTTAGCATGAGCACGGGCAAGGGCAGCCTCAACCTCTAGTAAATACTCAAGACGACGTTTTTCACCAAATATTTCCTTTAACTCTCTTCTACCGTAACGATAATCAAGAGGACATATTGGATCATCCATGATTTTCACAATCGGAGAATCTAGTTTTGCTTAATGTTTTTTTCTACATAGATTGAATTTATAAACAAAAAAATGTTTACAAGTCTTAAAAATTAAGGGAAGATAAATATGAATAATGAAAATTATCCAAATCCGCCAGGCTGGAGAATATCATTATCTATAGCAATGGGAATTGGTTGGTTGATTTTTTTAATAGTTTGGCTTGCATTCTATGCGGGAGATTACACCTTATACAGAAATATTGCAATTATAATGATATCAATTCTTGTTTTATTCTTAATTCTTGGAGGATCATGGGCGCAATGGGGACTTAAATATATGCCAGAAGAAGGAAAAGAAATGATGAAGACTTCAGGATTTAAAGGAAGGGTAGTTGTATCAATTGTAATTCCTTTGGCCTGGATAATATTTCTTATATATTGGTTTTATTTTCCGGCTAAAGATTTTGATGGTTATCAAAATATCGCAATTTTCCTTGTTTCATTACTTGTTGTTGGGGGAATATTAGTAGGAATATGGGTCCCATGGGGAATGAAACACAGTAAAGAATTTGAAAAACTCGATAAAAAAGATAAAGATTAAATCTTTTCTTTATCTATTTAAACAATTCAACCTTTAAACTTTCAAGATTGATTCCCTTATACTGTCTTTTTGAGATTTCCTTATCTTCACCTAGTATATTATAATAAAAACCTGTATTTGAAATTATATTAAGATAATCTTTTTTAAGTAAAGCTCCTCCAACACAGCCGGCGATTAGTTCTTCATTGTTTCTCTGCTCTTCAGATAATTCTTCCAGCAAAACAATATCTGAAACATACATTCTCCCATTATTTTTTAAAACTCTGTATGATTCTTTAAAGACTTTTAGTTTATTAGGTGCAAGATTAATCACACAATTACTAATAATTACATCAAAAAATTCATCTTCAAAAGGTAAATTCTCAATATCTCCAAGTTTAAACTCTACATTTTTAAAGCCATAATTTTTTGCAAGCTCTCTTGATTTTTCAACCATTTCATCAGTAAAATCAATTCCAATTACCTTACCAGAACTACCAACTTTTTTTGATGCAAGAAAAGAATCAAATCCTGCTCCAGAGCCCAAATCAAGTACAATATTGCCTTTTCTCAGATTTGCAATTGCAACTGGATTACCACAGCCAAGACCAAGATTTGCTTCAGATGCTAAAGAAATATCTTCATCATTATATCCTATAGAACGAGCGATATCAACCTCACTTTGTTTTTCATGACAACTACAGTTTTTTTTCTGTGCAATTTTAACATAACCATTTTTAACAATTTTTTTAACATCTTTTTCTTGCATATTATCTATCTTACAATACAATCGATTATATCAATGCACCGTCGTGTTTCTTTAACATCATGAACGCGAACAATATCTGCACCATTCATAACAGCCACACAAGCAGCTGCAAGGCTTCCCTCTAAACGGTCTGTAACAGGTAACTGTTGCTTGTCACCACATACATTTCCAATAAAGGTCTTTCTAGATGGTCCGACTAGAATTGGGAAACCAAGGTTCTTAAGTTCACCTAACCTTCTTAAAATTTCACAGTTATCTTCAACACCACGACCAGTTCTTTTACCAAAACCGATACCAGGATCAATAATAATATTTTCTTTTTTTATGTCATGAAACATCGCGTACTCAGCACGCTCCTTTAAAAAATCATGTATTTCCTTTAAAATATCGTTATAGATTGGATTTTGTTGCATATTTCGAGGATTTCCCTTCATATGCATCAAACATATTGGAACGTCATATTTTTCTATAATATTTACTAATTTTTTATCACCCTGTAAAGCAGTTATATCATTAACAATACTTGCTCCAATATCTAGTGCTTTCATTGCAACATCAGATTTGTAAGTATCTATAGAAATTGGGATTCTAATCTTATCAACAAGTTCTTCGATTACAGGTATAACCCTTTTCATCTCTTCATTTTTAGAAAGACCTTCTGCACCAGGTCTTGTTGATTCGCCACCAATATCAATAATATCTGCTCCTTCATTTTGCATTTTAATTGCATGACCAACTGCTTCCTCAACCGAAAAAAATTTATTTCCATCAGAAAAAGAATCAGGTGTTACATTTAAAATTCCCATTATGTATGTTTTTTTACCAAAATTAAAAAGTTGCTTTGACATGTCTACTTTACATCCTTCAATACAATCTCTATTTTTTTTGCTACATTTTTCAACCTTGAGTAGTGTCTATTAAGTTTAACAATTAAATCTGTTAGTTGCTTAAGGGTGCCAATTACTAAAATATCACCAGTTTTACTATGTAGCTTAAAAGTATCTTTTGGAACGGCAACCTCCCCTCCAACTGATAGCATATCTTGTTTTATTATTATTGCATCTTGAAGAATTACATTTTCTATTTTAATAACTTTTAAAATAGCTTTAGGGGCCATTATATCGATGCTTTGCGGATCACTACCAATCTTACGTATTTCTCTTTTTGCATCTTTAAGGGTCTTTATTTCTATTATAAATAAATTATTTTCAGTCACAAAAAACAGTTAATATAATCATTATATATTATTTTTGACTTCTCTTGATTTTTAGTGGTAAATATAAGATGTAAAAAATACAGAAAAACTCAATATTTGCAGCAATAATAATAAGTATAGGATCTTTTGGCCAAGCACTAAAAGGGGAAATATGATAAGCAGATAATAAAAATGTTATCAATAATGCAATTATTACATAAATTATGATTAGTTGTTTATCACTTCGATTTTCAAACATTGATAACATAGTATAATTATAATTCTTTTTACGTTTTTGGATTTTTTAACCTAAAATATATTTTTTCTAATTTAAATTAAAATAAGCATATTATTAAAAAAGTTTATATGCTTAAGAACATATTACATTCTTACAAAGGGGGAGCGATATGGAAAGAAATAAAAAATATTTTATGAAAGGCGCAGGAATTTTGCTGATAACAGCAATACTTGTTTTAACATCAATAGCTGTGACAGCAAATACAATGGATGAAAGAGAAGATGCTGCAATATCTCTTATAGATAGTGACAGCCCTGAAATGAATGTAAAAAGTAACCAAGAAACCAAGCAGTGTGGTGTGAAGGGGGTCCTTTGGGACAATGGTTTACCAGATGGAAGAAACGGTTGTTCTTGTGTCTTATCAAGTACATTAAATAGAGAGGTTATCGACGATTTTACAGTTCCTGAAGGAGGTTGGTCTATATGTGATGGTCACTTCAGGATTGTTACTTATTCTGGTTTAGGTCCTGAAGCAATTAATGGCGTTAACGTATTTTTCTATAAGAGCACTGGTCCATGTGAACCAGATATTGAAAGATATGAAGAACGAGAGGCAGAGTTTAATGCATATCTTACTGGTGATACATACTTTGAAAGACCAGAAATCGCTGTCGACTGTCAATTCGATTGTGTTGATTTAACAGCTGGCGAATGGTGGGTATGTTTCCAGCCGGTACTAACTGAGAATTGCTTCTGGCTCACGACAGAAGAATCTGAGTGTTCAATTTATTATTTCAGTGCAGATTATCCAAAGTGGACCTGGGGATTTGATGTTTTTGCTGACTTTTACGATGTATCTTTCAAGCTAACAGGACCAGCTGCAAAAATTATTTGTGACCCAGTTGGTATGAACTTTGGAAAAGCAAAAGCTGGAGATACTGTTACTGGACAGATATATGTATGTAATGAGGGAACACCTGGATCATTACTAAACTGGCATGTAGACACCGCATCAGTACCTTCATGGGGTACCTGGACTTTTACACCCTCAAGTGGAACCGGTCTTGCTAAGGGCGACTGCGAAATCGTAGATGTAACCTGTGTTTTAACAAAAACCCAAGGTAATTACACTGGTGATATTACTATTTTCAATTCAGATGAGCCAACTGATTTCTGTAAAGTTGCTACATCTGTAGAGGTACCAAGAGATAGATCACACAACGCATTTTTCTGGAATCTTTTGCAGCAATTCCCAGCTCTGTACCAAATCGTAAAAATACTATTAGGGGCTTAATTTTACCCCTTTTTTTTCTTTTTTATAATTTTATTTTCTCTTACATCTCTTTAGTCTAATATTTACTGAATGAAATAGTAGCAGTGCTATAAACAATTCAAAAAATGACAATCCAAAATGTATGTATATCGATCGACAAGTTAAAAACAAAATTACTTGTAGTGTAGCTAAAAATAATAAAAAACTTAAAAATAGTACTGTTATTGATTTTATACTCATAAGCCACATCTGCTAATTTTCTGAATTATTTATTTATACTTTTTACAATGATACTCAATACGCCTTTTATTAACTATTCTTCATAAATTATTGCAAAACCACCAGCGCTCATCTGAATGTCAATTATCTTCTTGTCCTGATTGTTTTTCAACCATTTATTTGCTTTTCCTTCAGACATGAAATATTTTACCTGTTTCATTTTTACCTAATAAATAATAAACATTGGAATATAAAAAAATTATTATGAAATAATTGTACAAAATAGTATTTTTTCTTGGATTTTATCTATTATATGTTCAAAAATTATTTTGTCCTTTTAGCATTTTTTCTGCTGTTAGAAGTTCATTCTTTCTTATTTTTTTAAATTTTGAAGTACTGTTTTAAAACTTTATTAAAGGTAATCTCTTGCCTCCCCAACAGTATAAAGAGATCCAGTAATGCATATTATATCCTTATCTTTTGCAATTTTTTTTGCATATTCTATTGCTACTTTTATTTTATCCTTTACAATTACTTGTTTTTTACAAATCATTTCCTTCAATAAAAAAGGATCAGATGCCCTGCTAGTTTGAGGTTTAGTTAAAATAATTATATCAGAGCCTGGAGTAATTATATCTAAAATTGCTTTTACATTTTTATCTGAAAGAATTCCAATAATAAGTATTAATTTTTCATAATGAAAATCCTCTTCTAAAGAATTTTTAAGAGAAATCATCCCTGCGGCGTTATGAGCTCCATCAAGTAGTATAATTGGTTTGAAACCAACTATCTCCATTCTTCCAGGATTAACTGTATTTAAAAATGACTCAATAATACTCTCATCTGTTATATACACACCATTCATCTGAAGAGTTTCAATTGCAGCAATTGTTATAGCAATATTTTCCCCTTGATATTTACCAAGAATTGTTGTTTTTAAAATATATTCTTTTAAGGTCCCATAAACCTGGAATTCCTGATAATCTATTCCACCCTTTTTTTTGATCCAAGAATTGCTATCTATAACAGTTGTTGTTGAATTTTTCCCTGAAGCAACTTTTTTTATTACATCTAGTGCCTTACCGGTTGCTGCAGTAATTATTGGAATGTCATCTTTTATAATTCCTGCTTTTTCATATGAAATCTTTTCAATTGTATCACCTAGTATCTTTTCATGTTCAAGAGAGATATTTGTAATTATTGTAATCATTGGATTAATAATATTTGTTGCATCATATCTACCACCTAAGCCTACCTCAATTATTGCAAAATCTACATTTTTTTCCTTAAAATATTGAAAAGCAATCGCAGTAATTATTTCAAAAAAAGTAGGAATATTATTTTCTTTTACCATCTTTTCAATTATTGGTTTTATTGTTTCTACTAGTTTTTTAATTTCTGATTCAGAAATCTCTTTTTTATTTATAATAAAACGCTCTGAAAATCTTTGAAGATGGGGCGAGGTGTAGGTTCCTACCTTATATCCACTATTTACAAGAACAGATTCCAAAAATTTACACACAGAACCTTTACCATTAGTACCCCCAACATGTATAATCCTATAATTGCTCTGGGGATTTCCAAGTTCACCACATATATATTTTATTCTCTCTAATCCAAGTTTAATTCCAAATCTTTCGAAAGAATAAAGCCAATCAATACATCCTTTATAATTCATATAAATTTAATATCCTTCAGAATAAAGCACGTTAGGAAAAGTTTTGTATTTATCCTTCCAACTATCGCCTTTTTTAATTATAACCTTTCTCCCATCAATCTTTAGACGGCCCTGAGCAAATAAATCAACGGTTCTAGGAAGAATCTGGTGTTCAACTTCAAGTATGCGACTAGCAAGTTTTTCCCTATCATCACCAGGCATTACCTTTACTGCTGCTTGTAGAATAATTGGACCATGATCCATTTTTTCATCCATAAAATGGGTTGTGCATCCAGATATCTTTACGCCATAGTTTAAGGCATCCAATTGTCCATTAGTACCTTTAAAGGATGGAAGAAGGGCAGGGTGAATATTAATCAATTTACCATACCATTTGTTAACAAAATAGGAACTAAACATTCTCATATAGCCTGCTCCAACAACAAGATCAATATCGTTTTCCTCAAGTATCTTATCAATTTCCCTATCAAAATCCTCTTTTCCCTTTCCTTTTGGATTAATAAAAAATGTTTTTATTTTAGATTTCTTAGCTCTCTGAAGAGCAAATGCATCTTTATTGTCACTAATTACAGCAGCAACATCTGCATTAATCATTTCTTTTTTAGAAGCATCGATTATACTTTGAAGATCAGTTCCTCCTCCAGATGCTAAAACACAAACTCTTAGCTTTTTAGTCATATGCTCTCACCCCTTATACTTAATTTTATTTAAACACTTTTTCTATTTCAGATTTTGGCGCATCTGTTTTAAACCCTATAGGATTAAAATGAGTTCTATAAACATTATATCCTTTTTCTTGTAATTTTTTAAAAATTGTTCTCATTTTAAGGGGAGATTTTTTAAGAATTGACGCCAGCTTATCTGTTGTGTAAAAGAATTCTGGTGCGTCTGCCTCCTCTTCTAGTAAATCTAATAATTTCCACAGTTCATTTTTTGTTTTTAATTGTTTTTCAAAAAGCATTGTTCTTAATTCTCTTAATATTTTTCTATTTTGAAGTTTCCCAGTCCATAGGGGGCCAATATCAACAATTTCATTTTTTAAAGTAAAAATATTATTTGATTTTATGGTTGAATAATTCTTCATTGAATCATTAGCTACACCTGTTCCATTTATAATTTGAACATAGAGTCTAAAATAATGGTCTGTAGAATAGCATACTAAAGGTTTTATTCCTTTGTCATATTTTCCTGCCTCTCTGCAGATAAAACCAAGAAGAATACGCAGTCCAATTTCTTTCATTGCAATAGAATGAAAAGGTTTAGCACCATATCTTCGAAAACAAACCTTAGGATAGGTCCCACATAGAGTAGCTGTATCAGTTGCAGTACAAGCAATTATTCCGTCTTTACAAATACTTCTTATTGCTGAATCGATAAAATAAACCGGTGAACCAAAGGGATCAATATCAATATAATCAAATTTATTATCAGAAAGTAGGGTGTTTAGGTTACTATTTTTTGCTACAATATTTTCCGGCTCTAATTTTTTAATATTTTTTTTAATCAATTCATAAGCCTTAGGATTCCAGTCATTAATTGTAATATTAAAATTCCCAATAACCTCATTACCAAATCTTAAACCTCGGATGCCAGAAGCAGCAAGGCCATCTAACACTTCTAAATATTTTTTTTTATTATCTACTAACCATTGACAAACAAGTATTGAAAGATCCCTATTTAGCTCCATGGAAGGATTATAAAAAGGTAGATTGTCTTTAGAACCTGGACCTCTTTTTGAAAACTTGTTTTTAAATACAAAAATATCAGTCTTACCTTCAGTAATCGATTCAATAGTATGATTTTTTTTCATATTAAAATAAGGGCGGTAACTTTTCTTCCATTATCTTTTCAATTTTATAAGGAAGAAGATTGCGATTAACAGGTGTAACTTCTAAAATCCTTATATCATCACGACGACGAACATCTTGAAGAAGAGGGGTTCTTGATTTCTTATGAAGTGTTACCATTATAGGCTTATCAGAATCTAAAGCCTCAATTACCATCATACAAAACTTTTCAGAAAGCATCTCCATTTTACCAATTTCATCAATTACAATAATATTTACATTTTCATCAAGAATTGCTTTCTCAATTGCAGGTACACCAACTCTTTCAAGTGCGCCAATATCTACACCATACTTACCAACTTTTTCTTTCATCTCAAAATCTATATGCGCAAAAACCTCTCGTTCTTTGGTTTGCCAATCAGTTACATAAAAACCTACACGCTTTTTCTTTTGTACAATAGGCTCAGTTATCATTCCCTGTACAGTATAACCATGTTCTTCTAATGATTTTATGATTTTCAGAAGTGTATCGGTTTTACCGACATTAGGCATACCAGTGATACCAATCTTTGGTATATCGTCCATAAATAACTACATGTAATGCGTTTTATGTTTAGAAATGTTTTTATATATTTTTTACAAATTTTTTTAAATAAATAGGCCCAAAAATTGAATATAAAATTATTGCTGTTAAGAGAAGAATGGGAGCAATACCATAGAAGTTTTTCCCGATTATTAATGTTAAAATAATTAGAATTGCTGCTATGGCATTAATTTTAAAAACAGGTTTAGGGAAACGTATATTTGTAATCATTAAAAGTGAAATTAATATAATTGCTGGTAGGATGTATAAAAATTTTACCTCAAAATATGCAAATATCAATAAAATAATCGTGCCAGCTGAAGCTGGAATGCCTAGAAAAAATTTCTTTTTTTTCATTATATGAAAGCAGGAGAGTCTTATAGTTCCTAACAACAAAAACAAAACTAAAGCTATCAGAAGGTAAATATGATTAATAATGGAATTTAAAACAAAATCATTATAGATAAAGTAAATAAAAAGAGCAGGAGCAATAATTAAAGAGGTCATATCAGCAATTGATTCCAAATATTCACCAATTTCACTTACCTTTGTTTTTCTTGCTACAATTCCATCTAAACCATCTGCAAGTAATGCAAGAAGAATAAAAGAAAATGACACTCTCAAGCGCATTTCCTCATTGGAAATTAAATCTGAAAAAAGAAAGAGAATAGAAAGAAAACCAAAAATAGCATTTGTAAGAGAAATTACATCAGCAATTGAAATTAGTTTAATCATTGACTTCTGCAATTGTACTTTCACCTGCCTTTACAATTTGTCCTTTTTTAACCTTAATATTTTTTATACTTTTTCTTGGTAAATAAACATCCACACGGGAACCAAACCTTATTATTCCAATCTTTTCACCCTTTTTCAATTTGTTTCCTTCTTGAATGTAAGGTACAATTCGACGAGCAATAGTTCCTGCTATCTGAACTATCTTTATTGTTCCAATTATTGTATTAACTATAATTATAACTTGTTCATTTTTTTCTGATTCCTTTTTAAAAGCAGGCAGATGGAATCCCTTTTTATGAACAATACTTTTTATAGTACCTTCCATAGGCATTCTATTCACATGAACATTGTACAAATTCATAAAAATTGAAATCCTAATACAATTACCAACATCAGCATCCTTTAGATTGATTAATTCTCTAACTATACCATCAGCGCTAGATATAATTCCTTTTCCGATATATCTATCAGGGTCCCTAAAAAAAAGAATTAAAATAATTGTAATTAAAACTGTAATTATGAAAACAAAGAAAAAAATAGCACCAATTACTTGTTCTCTGAAAAAGATAAAAAAAATAAAAAAGATAATACAGCCAATAAATGAACTCATTATCCAATAATTTGAGCCTTTAGCAATTTTCATTCTACTTTTTTCTCCAATTTATATTAAGAAATTGTTCTAACGGTCCTTTTCTTTTGTAAATATCTGTAAGACATATTATCTCATCAAAAACCTCAGGGATTATTTTGATAACTATAAATAAAAGTACTACCAATGCAATCAAACTTCCACCTTTTCCAATAACATTATGAGCGGTGCCAAAGAATTCAGGACCATATTCACCAGTAAGATAAATTACAAATGCATTTCTAACCAAGTTTAAAAAATATATAGGTACAACAGTTACCAATAGACCATAGATTTTTTTATTTAAATTAGCATTAGTAAGAGGCAGTATCATGCCAACAAAAAGAACCATCGATTGAACTCCTGTACAGGCAAATATAAGCTCTATATGTGCAACCTTATAACTGATATTTACCCCCTCCAATATTACTTCTCCTGTGAAAATATTAAGTAGATATGCGCTTTGGGCAGCAACGACTTCTCTTAGCCACATTGCTAATGGTGTTAACTCTATACCAAAATAAATTATCCCAGATATTGCAGCAACTCCTGATGCCCAATTTATACAATCTATTTTCTCTTTGTTTTTAATTGAAAGCCATTCATGGTAAGCAAAATAGAATAACACAAAGACCCCAATTACTGCCAAAGATGCATTTACTAAATCTCCATCCTCACCAAAATAAAGGGTGTTTGGTTGAGTTGACCAAAAAAATGCAAAAAGGCTCCACCCGATTATTTTAATTTTATTGTTTAAGCCTTGCTTTTTATTTAAGAATCCAATTAACAGAATAATTAGACTGCTGAAGAGAGGTATTTCTAAATATAATTTTGTATCCTCTGACAAAGGATAGTTAAATAGAAAAATTCCAATAATTACAAGAATTAATGGAATAATAAAAAATAATGATGCAACAATTTTATCTGAAGTGCTGAATTTCTCCATGGTTTAGTCTAATCCCCTCTTATTATAAAATCCTTTAAGTCAGTTATGCCTATGCAAGTCCTAGATAAATCCAAATATTTCTACAATCTTAGGCCAACCATAGCTCTCCATCATTGTTCCATCCCACATAATGCATATCAGTCCAACTAGAGCAAGAAGGGTTAGTGGTACCCAATAGGTATAAACAATTTGATCAATTTTTAAACGTGCAACTGCAACTCTTATCAGCGTTACTGAAAAAACAATTATTATAAACAGTTTAACTAAGAAAAATATAAAGTCCAATATGTATGCAGGAACACTTTCTAAACCAAACAAGGGTGATAGGTTATAGGGAAAAAACAATGCAACTATAATAGATGCCATAACAACAGTTTTTACAGCATCTGTTAGATAAAACATTGCCAGGTTTCTACCTGAATATTCAACAAGCAAACCACCGCCTATCTCAGTTTCTGCTTCTGGAGCATCAAATGGAATCTTTGATAGTTCTGCAGGTGTTACAATAATTAGTACTAGTAGCAATAGAATTAGACCAATAAATCCAAGGGGGCCAACAGTATTCCATACAGGATTTGCAGTAATTGCAGTAAGTGTAAATGCATTTTCAACTCCTAATCCTCCAGCGGCAACACTTCCTAATTTCCAAGCAATTGTAATTATTATTATTGCTAGGGGGAATTCATAGGCAATCATTGTAGCCATCTCTCTTTGTGCACCAACTGTTGCATAGGGTGAACCAGATGCAAAACCTCCAATTACTAGTGCAAGTGAAGGAATCATCAGTAAGTATAATATCAGTATTAGATCACCAAAAACGAGTCCTCCTTCAACAGATGCTAATGGTCTAAAGCCACCAATAGGTAAATAGAGAAGTATAGAAATTGTTCCTACCAAACCAATAAGCGGTGCAAGATTGAAAACCCAGGGAACTGCATTTTCTGGTATTATGTTTTCCTTTGTAAATAATTTTGCTACATCCCTGAATGGTTGGCGAATTGGAGGACCTATTCTTCCTTGCATATGGGCAGATATTTTACGGTCTATACCTTTATATATCAAACCAAAGAAGATTCCAAAAAAGGCAAGAACTACTGTACTTAATATTATTGTCATTGCTGTTCTAATTACCTCTTGAAGTTCAAGCACTTAAATCACCCCCAAAATTATGAAAAAAACTCCCATTATTACAACAAACCATAGAATATAGTCACTGACATTTCCTGTATGCATTTTATCAAGACCGCTATAAAGCCATTTAAATGACTCCATGAAACCCCAATAAATATTACTTGCTTTAACATGCATCTCCTCCTTTTCTAGCTCTGGATTTCCTGATAGAAATACCTTTGTTTGCTCAGTTTGTTTTTTATATTCTTTTTTACCGTATCCGCGGATAATATATACTACAAGAAAGGCAATAATTATTATAATTCCCCATACCAATGGATTCCAGAAACCGCTATCGGTTCCTAATGTCCTTAAGAAATCTTGAATCTCTATCATGGTTGAATTCCTCCTATAACATTAGAAATATAATTGGTATGATCAGTGAGCGCATTTACAGCTGGTTGAACAATATTGTTTAAAACTAGATCTGGGAACAATCCGATGAAAATAATTATAACTGCAATTATTCCCATAGCAAGAAGCATACTTTTTGGGACCTCTTTTACTTCATCAAACTTTGGTAATTTCGGCCCAAGAAACGCTGAATGAAAAACCTTCACAAATACTGCAAGTAGCAGTATACTGCACAGAATAGCAACTATAGCAAGTATTGGATTTACTTGATAGGTTGATTGATAGATAATCAACTTGGATGCAAAACCGTTCATTGGAGGCATTCCTGAGACTGCAAGTAGGCCTATTAGGAAAAATATTGTTGTATATTTCATATTTCTTGCAAGTCCACCTAAACTATTTAAAGAGGTTTCTTTAGTTGCATAGTAAACAGCTCCTGCTACAAGAAATAGAAGCCCAACATCCAAGGCATCATTTAGTATGTGAAAAATTCCTCCTTTCAATGCCATAACTCCAGTTGTTGTGTCAGTTGTTGAAAATGCCGTTGTAAGTGCTGAGCCAATTGCAAGAATCATATAACCAATCTCTGCTACTGCTGCAAAGGCAATCATCCTTTTGAAATTGTTTTCTTTGAGTGCCATTAGAACGCCTATAAAAATAGTCAGAAGCGATAATCCTACAATGAATATTCCTAAAAGAAGGTTTAGATCAATATTTATATCTCCAATTTGGTTTAGTGTATTTGTTAAGTTCCCTCCATAGACAGTAAAAATCATTCTTAATGCACCATAGAGACTTGCCTGGGTAACACCGATTAAGATCAAGGTAACTGAGGATGGAGCTCGTCCATATGCATCTGGAAGCCACATATGCATTGGAACTATTCCTGCCTTCATTGCAAGACCTGAAATGAGCAACACAAGTGCGATTTTGTCTAGAAAAGAGAACTGGATTTTACTTGCAAGAACTGCCATATTCAAGGCATTGTACTGACCATAAAGTATAGCTACTGCAAACAAAATGAAGAGAGCACCAGTTGCACTGATTACTATGTACTTAAATCCAGCATCGACAGCTTTTCCTTTGTTTGTCCAAAAAGCAATAAGAGCACAGGATGCAATCGATGATATCTCTAAAAATACAAAGAAGTTGAACATATCACCAGTTAGAATCATACCAAACATACCTGCAATCATTAAAAGATAAAGTGTGTAATATTTGTCAAGTCCAGTATTTTCCTTCATAAATGCCCAGGAATAGATTACACCAGCTATTGCAAGTATTGTGGCAATTAATGCCATGAATATATTCAATCCATCTACTTCAAAAAGTATTCTAATAGCAAAGCCACCTTCTGTGATAGTTTGTGTTCCACCAAAGACATATGTATGAATTTTACCGCATACTGAGTAAATGTCATTTGCAAGTAATAAGACAATTGCGGATGTAAGAAGTACGATAAATATTACAAATCCATTTCTTAACTTATCATTTATTTTGCTAATCAATGGTGTTAGAAAGGCACCAAGCAGAGGTATAGCAACAATTAATGCAGGCGAATGGAATATTAGCTCATCAATTATGTTCATTCTTCCTCTCCCCCTATTTTTCTAGAATCTAGAGTTCCGTAATGCCTATATATGTGAACAACAAGAGAAAGCATCAGTGCAAGTACGGCAACACCAATAACAATACTTGTTAGTGTTAGTGCATGAGGAACAGGCAAAGACATCAGTGGACTACCAGATCCACGATAAATTGGAGCAACACTGTCCTTTCTGAAAGCAAGTGTTATTAAAAATAGGTTCACACCGCTTTCTATAAGAGTAATTCCAATTACTATTTTTATAAGATTTCTCTTAAATATTACTGCGTATAGCCCTATTAGGATTAATGCAACTACTGCAATGTAAGGAATATTGTATATCATTTTATTTTTCCTCCTTTAGTCTAGTTGAATATGCCATAACTAGAACAATTGCAAAAAGTCCTGCAATTACCTTAAGTCCAACTGCAAAGTTCATAAGAGGAATAACGCCTGCTGTGTTAATATTAGCAAGACCTTTGCCTATCTCATTAAAGATCGGAATTACATCCTGTCCAATCAGAAAATTTTTGAAAAAACTTGCTGGATAGCTGGTATAAAATAAGATTAATAGCACTCCAATAAATGCAAGACCAATAAATCCGATTGCCCCAACACTTTCTAGAACTGGGAGATGTTTTTCTTTTATTTTTCCAACTACCCATATAGATCCATAGGCAACAAGCAGCATTGCCAAGCCAGAGGCAACAATAGCACCACCCTGAAAACCGCCCCCTGGAGTTAGATGACCATGAGCAATAACATAAAGCCCATAGATCATGATAAAAGGAAATGCAACATTTGTAACTGTTTTTACAATCCTTGACATTCCTCTCATTTCTTCAACCTCCTAAAAACAAGTATAACACCTGCAACAGCGGTAAATAAAACAGTTGCTTCACCAAGTGTATCAAAACCTCGATAATCAAATACTACAGCTGTTACTCCATTATCAGCACCAGTTTCATTTTGAGTATTGTCGATTATATATTGATCCATTTCAGGGTTATTCTCATCATTGAACTGTCCAAAGGGATGGGTCATGAGAGCAGCAAACACAAGAAATACGCCAACTATAGCTAAAAATATCACAGCGGCAAAGTTTCTCCTCGACATTAGGTCTCCTCCTCCCTTCTTGTTGCCCTAATAGCAATAACAAGAATTGCAGTAGTAAGGCAGGCCCCTACACCTGCTTCTGCTATTGCTACGTCAGGTGCCTGTAAAATGTAAAACTCTAATGATAACAACAAACTCATAGCTGCAACAGCAATTGCTGCGGCAATAAGATCTTTAAGATATATTGCATAAAAAGAAGCAACAACGATAAGGATAGGTACAACAATGTGGGTTATATTTACCATGATGTCTGCAACCATTATCTACCAGCCTCCTTTTTTTTAGGTGCACTTTTTCTAGCAGGTTTTCCTTCTAAATCGTCAACAACAGCCCCGAATGGTTTTACTCCGCTACGATGTGCAGCTCTTGCAATAGCATGGGCGCCAGTTGGATTTGTTACTAAAATTGCTATTAGTGCTCCTATAGTATGAATTACTAAAACAGATCCATCTGAATCTCCTAAATACCACATTTTCAAACCAAGTAAAACTATAGAACCACAAATAAATATTGAACCAAATGTAGTACATTTCGTCCCAGCATGAAGTCTGGTGTAAACATCAGGGAAACGAAGCAATCCAACACCTGCTAAAAGATTAAAAAAAACTCCAATGGCAAGAAGAATATAAACAATGATCTCAACAATTTCAGATATCATTTAAAACTCCCCTCCCTCTAAATATTTTGCAATAAAAAGTGTTGAAATATATGATAACAGTGCGTATACAATAGCAACATCTATATAAATTACTGATCTGGTAGCAATTCCAAAAACAAGCATACCAACTATAACAAGTGTATTTATTGTATCTAAACCAACAACTCTGTCAGGAGCAGTTGGTCCTTTAAAAACTCTAATTATGCATAATACTATTGAAAGTATCAGCAATCCTAAAATAATCAGATAGATAGACTCTATTTCCATCATTCTGCAATCCTCCTAATCCATTTTGGAAATTCACCACAGATATATTTACAATCAACAGGTTTCTTCTTAAGAGCCTCCTTTTTAACATTTATCCAATGTATGTAAAGATCGTTTTTCTCCTCATCAATATCAACGCTTAACGTTCCAGGTGTCAGGGTTATAGAATTTGCAAGCATAGTTATTCCAAGATCTGTTTTTAGATTTGGAGATATTTTTACAATACCCGGATTTATCTTCCCAGTTATTACTCGATATGCAACGTCTATATTTGCTTTTGCCATTCCAACAAAGAAGGGGCCAAAAAGATATGCAACAAACCTGAACCATCTAACTATATTTGCCATTCTAAAATTCTTTTTTATAAATACTTTTCTTGCAATAATTCCTACAACTACTGATAGTATAATTCCAATTATTATTTCTGCATAGCTCCAGCTTAAAAAATACTTATTCAAAATTACAATTTCAGTTCCACTACCTGTTGTTAATAATAGATATATAACAAAACAGAGGATAGTAGTCATAATAAATGCTAACATATTTGTCCTCCCTTATTTGCCCATTATATGTCTCACTGTAATCCTAACTCTTTTTAAAAGATTATGGTTTATTTAAAAAATTAAATAGTTTTTAATACCTTGTTTAACTTAAAATTAATAAAACTATCTGTTATATCTAAAGATAGGAGAAATTTATGAATGTAAAATTGATAGGTTTTACTCCTAATCCTGAAAAATTGCCAGCAATGGCTGCTAAACTTACACATAGCAAGTCTAAACCTCAAGATTTAAATAAAAGCTCAGATAAAGAATTGAAAGGTATACTTAAACATGTTATGAATCTTGGTCATACAAGTGTTATTGAGCACACTAGTTTTAGTTTTGCAATAAGTGATGTAAGTAGGTCTCTTACACATCAACTTGTAAGGCATCGTATAGCAAGTTATGCTCAACAAAGTCAGAGATATGTAAACTTGAATGAGCCAAATTATGTTACTCCACCAAAAATTGCTAAAAACAAGGAAATGAAAAAAGTATATGATAAAACAATGAATAATATTTGGAGAGAGTATAATAAACTACTTGATTTGGGAATCCCAGCCGAGGACTCGAGATATATCCTTCCAAATGCAACGTGTACAAACATAATTGTTACTATGAACGCTCGCTCACTTCTTAATTTTTTTGAACTTAGATGCTGCCTGCATGCTCAATGGGAGATCAGACAACTTGCAAATAGGATGCTTAAAGAAGTAAAAAAAGTAGCTCCCACTATTTTTAAAAATGCAGGACCTGTATGTAAAAGCAAAGGAATTTGTCCTGAAGGAAAAAAGGATTGTCCTCTTTATCCTAAGTGATACATATGAAAAGACCCCACATAATTATTAACTGTGCAATGTCTGCTGATGGAAAGATTGCCTTGCCTTCAAAAAAACAGTTTAGAATATCCTGCGATCAAGATATTAAAAGAATGTACAAATTAAGAAATAAATCTGATGCTGTACTTGTAGGAATCAAGACAATTCTATCTGATGATCCAAAATTAACTGTTAAAGAAAAATATGTTAAAAACCCGAAGCAACCTATCAGAATCATTTTAGATGCTAATTGTAAAACCCCGGTAGATGCCTTTGCGGTAAACAACAAGGCAAAAACATTTATTGTAACTTCAAAAAAGTGTAATAAAAAATTCAATGATAATGTTGAAGTGATTAATTGTAAAACTGAAAAGGATGGTTTTATTGAACTTAAAAGTCTGTTAGAGATACTTTACAATCGTGGTATAAAAACTTTAATGATTGAAGGTGGTGGCACTGTTATTTGGAACTTTTTAAATAAAAGGTTGGTTGATGATCTTTATGTATACATGGCCCCAATAATAATTGGTGGTAACAAAACCCCTACAATTGCCGATGGAAAAGGAATAAAAAGTGTAGATGATTTGATATTTTTAAAGATTGTCAGTATAAATAGAATGGATTCTGGTATTCTATTTCATTACAGATTGATAAGATGAAATTTTTATGCGATCAAATGCTTGGCACACTTGCAAAATGGATGCGTATATATGGTCTTGATACTTTTTATGCAAATAACGAGTTGGATGATTCAGATCTTATAGATATATGCAAAAATGAGGGCCGTGTACTGATTACCAGAGATAAAAACCTTATACAAAGGGCAAGAAGGGAGAATTTAAAAACGATAGAGATAAAAACAACGGATATAAATGAACAAATTAAAAAAGTAATATCTGGTGAAGAAATCAATAAAAAAAATTTCTTATCCAGATGTATTTTGTGTAATAGTATAGTAGATGAAATAGAAAAGCAATATGTACGAGGAAAGGTTCCAAAAAGAGTATTTGATAAACAAGAAAAATTTTGGATATGCAAAAAATGTAATAAAATATACTGGAAAGGCAGCCATTATGAAAATATGATTGAAAAAATTGATGAAATAAACAATCTATAGAAGCATCCTAACCATTTGAGCATGGGGCACGCCCTTTATTTTCATAATGCACTCGGGGTCCACAACTCCTGCTTCTATAGCGCATTTAATTGTATCCTTTCCTACAAGATTAGCAATTGTTGCATCTGCTAAAAGTTTCTTGAAAGCATTAGGAGTTATTCTTTTACCATCATAGAATTCCCTTTTTACATCTATCTGGAATTTCCCATCTTCAAATTTTTTTCCAAGTAATTTTTCATCGCATGCTCCGAGAAGGAGGTCGTTTCCTCTTTGATAGATTCTTATGCTAATCATGTTGTTTTTCCTGTTTACTATCTTTTTAATATGTCTCATCTTTTATATCTCTTTCCAAAATTAATGAGGTTTTTTATGTTAATTTTTTCTTTAAAAATTCTAATTTTTTAAAATCTAATTTTTCGTTGAAAAACGACAACATTTATAGAAACTTTTATATATTTGATAATTTTTTATAATTGGAAATATTTTTTTTTACCGCAATGCTAAAAGCCATGTTTCTGTATATACGTAGTTGGAATTGTTTTTGATGGGATACTAAAGATGAACTCAATAATTAAATCATTCTCAGAGCATGGTACTTTTGTTCAACCAGATACCTTAAATTATATTTTATCGAAAGATAATCCCAAAGAATTTACTAATTTCATTACAAAGAATCTACAAGAATTCCCTCTTATTTTAACATTAAACCAAGTAAAACAAATTGAGAATGTATCACAGGATAATATAACACCTCCTTTATCTATTAAGTCCAAAAATTTAAAAGAAATTCAGACCAAGATGTTTTCTGAGATATTTGGTGGAGAAATCCAATCAATTACAGTTGAGGAAAACGATTTTGAATATGATGACCCAGATAAGGATGATCAAATAAAGCTACCTGAGGAAAAAATCGAGGAAGCCATTCCCCAAATTATAGATATAAAGAAAGTAAAAGGTTGGAAGCCAAAGGCAAAAGAGTATGACTCTGAGGTGAGTATAATAAAAGATATAACAGGTAACAGCGTATGCGAAGGGTCGACTAATGATTTTACAAAACTATTTGTTGATAGATATAGTGCTTTAAGAAGGATTTTAAAAAATCAGAGGAGGGAACTAGCAAATTCAATTCCAATTAATAGAGTAAAAAAAAGCGGAGTTAAAGATATACAAATAGTAGGGATTGTAAAGGATGTAAGGACTACCTCAAACGGTCATAGACTGATTGAACTTGAGGATGAAACAGATATTGCTACCTGTATTGCACTTAAGAATAATCGTGAAATACTAAATATAGCAAATGAGGTTGTTCTTGACGAGGTAATTGGAATTAGGGGACAGCTAAGTAAAAACGGCGATCTTATTGTGGTAAGAAGTGTGGTTTACCCAGATATTAGCATTCAGAATGAAAGGCATAAGGCAGATGTTCCATTGTATGCTGCCTTTTTATCTGATATACATATTGGAAGCAAACAGTTCATGGAGGATGAATGGCAGGCCTTTTTAAGATGGATAAACGGTGAAATGGGTAATTCGAGACAGAAGGATGTAGCTGGAAAAATAAAGTATATTGTAATTCCTGGTGATGTTGTAGATGGAATTGGGATCTATCCAGAACAAGATAAGGAACTAGCAATTGTGGATGTATACAGGCAGTATGAGGCCTTGGCTGAGCAACTGAGGCTTATCCCCGACCATATATCTATGATTATGCAACCTGGAAACCATGATGCTGTTCGTCCTGCTGAGCCTCAACCTACATTTGAAAAAGAAATCCAGGATTTATTTTCAGGTATGAACATTAAATTTGTTGGAAATCCTTGTTATTTTTCTCTTCATGGTGTCGAGGTACTTGCCTATCACGGCCAAAGCCTTCTTGATTATGCCACGAACATACAACACTTGAAATATAACGAACCTGTGGAAATTATGAAGGTAATGCTGAAGAAGCATCATCTTGCTCCAACCTATGGAGGATATACTCCTCTTGCTCCTGAGCATAATGATTATATGGTTATAGATAGGATTCCAGATATATTTGTAACAGGACATGTTCATTTGGCTCAGATTTCAGATTACAGAGGGGTAACTCTAATTAATGCCTCAAGCTGGCAGACCCAAACATCTTATCAAAAAATGCTTAATTTCATACCTGACTCTGGAAAGTTACCAATAGTAAACCTTAAGACAGGAAATGTTACGATGATGGATTTCAGTAAAAAGTTTTAAACCTTAATTTTGCATTAGAACTTTGTTTGCTTTTTAGAGCTGTTGATTATGGGTGGGGATCTATCCAAAAATATAGCAGTTAGCTCAGATATGCGTGAGTATTTCAACAGTTTACAAAAAGATATTGACCAATGCTACCTAATTGCAAATAAGGCTAGGAAAAAAGGAAAAGACCCTGAGTTTGAGGTAGAGATACCACAGGCATTAGATCTTGCTGCAAGGGTAGAACAACTTGTTGGTCCGAAAGGAATTGCCCCAAAGATTAGAGAGGTTACAGAAAAAATCGGAAACAGAGAACTTGTATCTTTAGAGATTGCAAAGGAAATTGTAAAAGGAAAAAAATACAAATTCAATAGAAAAGAGGATGCAATTGACCAGGCGATTAGAACTGGTCTTGCAATTCTTACAGAGGGCGTTCTTGTTGCACCACTTGAAGGTATTGCTGAAATAAAACTTGGTAAAAATAAGGATGGAACTGATTATGTTGACCTCTATTTCTCAGGTCCTATAAGAAGCGCTGGGGGAACAGGACAGGCAATGAGCGTACTTATTGCCGATGTAATTAGACGAGAAAGAGGAATAGGGCAATATAAACCAACAGAGGGCGAAATCGAGAGGTATAAGGAAGAAATCCCTCTTTATAAGAGGGTTCAGCATTTACAATATACCCCTTCAGTTGATGAAATAGATAAAATAGTTAGAGGCTGTCCAATATGTATAAACGGGGAAGGGACAGAAGATGAAGAGGTTACAGGTTACAGGGATCTACCAAGAATCTCTACAAACCGATTGAGAGGTGGTGCATGTCTTGTTATAGCAGAAGGGCTATGTTTAAAGGCTCCAAAGATTATAAAGCATGTTAAAAAACTAAAATTAAGAGGATGGGATTTTCTAGATATCTTTGTAAACAAGGGAAATGTAAGTGAAGAAAAAACAGAAAACAAGATACCAGAAATTTTACCTTCAGCAAAATATATCGGTGATGTAATTGCTGGTAGACCTGTCTTTTCTCATCCATCAAGAAAAGGTGGTTTTAGGCTTAGATACGGTAGGGCTCGTACAGGCGGTCTTGCATCTACTGCAATAAATCCTGTTTCCATGCATCTAGTGGATGGTTTTATTGCAGTTGGAACCCAACTTAAGACAGAGAGACCTGGTAAGGGAACAATCGGCACGCCGTGTAGCAGCATCGAAGGTCCAACTGTACTGTTTAGAAATGGAGATCTTGTTCAAATTAATGATTTCAAGGGTGTTAAATTACGTGAGATTAAAAAAATAATCGATCTTGGAGAAATCCTTATTCCCTATGGGGAATTTATTGAGAATAATTCCTTACTTCCAGATTCAAGCTATGTTTATGAATGGTGGATTCAGGACCTACAGAAAAAAATTAATTGCCTTCCAAATAACTATTTATTTTCTGGAATAAAGAATGCTGAAGCAAAAACCTTTAAGAAAATCAATGAAGAATTAGGAAGAGACATAAATCTTCTTCAGCCCTCATGGAATGATGCTTTAGAAATTTCGATTAAATATGATGTTCCGTTGCACCCTTACTACAATCTTTTCTGGCATGATATAACAGTTGAGGATTTATCTTTACTCGCAAACTATCTAAAAGAAAATGGGAAAATAGATAATGGTAATTGTTTGGTCCTTTCAAGGGATGATGATATTAAAAGGATTCTAATAGACCTTGGCGCACTTCATAAATATTCAGATGGAAATTATGTTTTTGACAAATATTCAAATTCACTTTTAAGATGCTGTGGTTTGGACGCTAAGGAGAACAGTATTATTGCTACTGATAGATTTAAAAATCTAAATAGTAAAGAGGATACTGTTTCTGTTGTTTCAAAACTTGCAGATATTAAGATTATGCCGCGTGCACCGATTCGTATAGGGACACGGATGGGCAGGCCTGAAAAAGCAGCAGCAAGGAAAATGAGACCTCCGCCCCATGTATTGTTTCCAATCGGGAATTTTGGTGGAAATCAACGTTTGATAAGAAACGCTGCAGATTTGCCTTCGATAGAGGTGGAAGCAGGGGTAAGATTTTGCCCTAAATGTAAAAAGAAGACTTATAGGATTTTTTGTACATGTGGGGCTCATACAGATATCGGTAATGGTAGAATTGAATTTTTTGATATTAACCTTGGTGAAGAGTTGAAGTTTGCTCAGAAAGCAATTAAGGAAAGGGCACTACCTGATACTATAAAAGGTGTTATTGGAACTATTTCAAAACATAAGACTCCTGAACCACTTGAAAAAGGAATTCTAAGAGCTAAACATCAAGTACATGTTTTCAAGGATGGAACAACAAGATTTGATATGACAGATGCACCGATCACCCATTTTAAACCAAGGGAAATAGGGGTTTCTGTTGGAAGAATAAAGGAACTAGGATACAAGAAGGATTATCTGGGAAACGATCTTGAAAATGATGAGCAGTTATGTGAGTTAAAGGTACAAGATGTAATAATATCAAAAGCCTGTGCTGAATATTTTGCTCAAGTTGCTAGATTTATAGATGATCTCTTGGTCAAGTTCTACGGATTGGAACGATTCTACAAAATAAAGAAATTAGAGGATCTGACAGGTCATCTAACTGTTGGTCTTGCACCTCATACATCTGCAGGTTCACTATCAAGAATTATTGGTTTTACTGACGCTCAGGTCTGTTATGCACATCCTTTTTATCATGCAGCTAAGAGGAGAAACTGTTTATCATCAAATACAAATATAATGGTACTTAATTCTGAAAAACCAATTATTACAAGTTTAGAAAATTTATATTCAAGCACAAATTCAAAGGAAGAAATTGTTGATGATTTTGGAACGAAACTTAAAGATGTTAAAAATATAAATACTTTAGCTCTTAATTATAAAAATGGTAAATCAGAAGTTAAAAAAATTAAATCTATAATAAAAGTAAAGGCACCTAAACATTTAATAAAAGTTAAATTGAAATCTGGTAGAGATTTTATTTCGTCTCCCTTCCATAAGACCTTAGTATTTTCTAATGGAAAAATTGTAAACAAAAGGGTAGCACAATTAAATATGGATGACAAATTTTTTGTTCCTAATAAAATATGTTTCAATGATAAAGATATCAAAGATATTGATTTACTTTATGAATTTTCACAAAGAAAAAAAGAATGTACAGATGTTGTAGTTAGAGGTATAGAAATTTTTGTTAGAAAGCTTGTGGAAAAAATTGGTGGATTAAAACAAACCTCAAAAATATTGAGAATTAATAAAAAAACATTTTCAGATTATATATACAGAGATAGTATTCCTATTGGAATTTTATTTAGATTACTTGAATTATGTGAGGAGGATTTTAATACAATACCTAATGATTGTAAACTAAGTGTTAGAAGAAGTCATGCAGTTATACCAAGATTAATAAAGATTGATAAATCATTTATGAGAATAATAGGATATTATGTCTCTGAAGGTTATGCTAGATATACAAAAAAAAGTTGTTATCAAATTAATTTTGCATGTAATGAAAAAGAAATTCGTGATGATTTAATAGAATGTATAGAAGAGTCCTTTAAAATAAAACCATATACTAGCAATCGCAGTGTATGTATATCTAACAGATTAGTATATGATTTTTTTATTGATATTTTACAAATAGGAAAAAATGCAAAAACCAAGAGGATTCCATTACGATTTAATGCATTGCCAAAATACAAGATTAAGCAGCTTCTAAGTTCTTATTTTTCAGGTGATGGATCTGTAGAAAAGGATAGATTACATGTAACTTGTTCTTCTGTAAATAAAGATCTGCTAATGGATATTGGTATGCAATTACTACGTTTTGGTATATTTTATAGATTGAAAGAAGAAAGTAAAAAGGCTGGTGGCATTGCAAAGGAATTTTATGATAAAAAAAACCAATCACCTGTTTTCAACCTTTATTACATTTCCATTCGTTCTACATATGCAAGAAAATTTTATGAAAAGATTGGTTTCTTTTTACGGCGGAAACAATCGAGGCTTAAATCTTCGATATCAAAGGAAAGAGCACCAAGATTGGAAAAATTTTGTGATTTCATTCTAGATGGAATAAAAGATATTTCACCACTAATTTCAGACTCAGATTATCTGTATGATGTTGAAGTTGAGGATTTTCATAATTTTCCAATTAATGATTTTTTATTATCCGGAAATTGTGACGGCGACGAAGATGGTCTAATGCTTCTTTTGGATACCTTATTGAACTTTTCCCACTCATATATTCCAGAGAAACGTGGAGGAAAAATGGACTTACCTTTAATTCTTACCACTAGAATTGATCCCTCAGAGGTTGATAAAGAGGCCCATAACGTTGATACACTTGCCTGTTATCCACTTGAGTTTTATGAGGCAACCCTTAGACATGAACATTCAAAGGAGTTAGAGCCTGTAATGAATCTAGTTGCCTCAAGACTTGGCAGTGAATTACAATACGAGCAATTTGGATTTACCCATGATACCTATGATATTTCAGATGGTCCAAAGACTTCAAATTATAAAACTTTAAAGAGTATGATGGATAAAATGAACGCACAGCTAAATCTTGCTGCAAAGCTAAGAGCAGTTGATGAAGCTGATGTAGCTTATAAGGTGATAGAAAGACACTTTTTACCTGATATGCTTGGTAATATGAGGGCTTTTAGTAAACAATCAGTAAGATGCCCTACATGTAATTTAACCTTTAGAAGACCGCCTCTTAAGGGTAGTTGTACCAAATGTGGTGGAAAACTTACCCTCACAGTTCATGAAAAATCAGTTAAAAAATACCTTGAGATATCAAAAGAGATTGCTAAAAGATATAATATATCATCTTATGCTCAGCAGAGAATAAAACTTGTAGAGAAATCAATAGATTCTCTATTTATGAGCGACAAGATAAAAACAACAAAATTGACAGATTTTCTGTAACAATTTAAAACATAACTTTCATATATTTATTCATCATTGCATTGTTCGTAGGAGAATGTTATAATGGCTGATGAGTTGTTTCGTCAAGTTGGTAGAAAAACCTGGTACAAATGGTCAATTTACATTAATGTAATCCTTTTCTTCATTATAGGTTTATTTCTCTATTTCCTTGTGAAAGATACCCTTGATTATGGTACAGTGGGGGGTGATACATGGCTTTATATAACAAGAGACATTGCAGCTATAGCAATTGCATTGTCATTAGTTTTTTTCCAGTTAATCAGAAACATATTTATAATAATGCGACGGTCACTGTAAATCAATGGCGACAGGTGTGGAATAGACTGGGGAGCTAGGCGTTCCCTGTAACCAGAAATCGCCGATATGCTGGAGTCGAAACCAAGAGGCGATGTAACGGATATTTATTGATCCATTTGTTGACGATGATACCTTGTCCTATGGGATTAGAGGTGATGATCACATATGGTTGGAAGGCCATATGTCCGTCTTAGTTGCGGGGACTGGGTGAGGCACGGAAGTGAGCAACCTTACCGCAAACTGCTGATGCTCAAAGGGTAA
>Ga0209427_10000280_pt1 | contig 52079 bp, 58 predicted proteins | sample DeeMarSWOR136_30_FD_187465 | JGI IMG/M metagenome (GOLD analysis project Ga0209427, IMG submission 187465) | Marine sediment microbial communities from White Oak River estuary, North Carolina - WOR-1-36_30 (SPAdes) (version 2) | ecosystem: Environmental > Aquatic > Marine > Intertidal zone >...
AAGTATCGTTTGAACATGCTTCTACTGTGCTAAGTCGATATGGCGTTGAAGAATTCGTGGCAGATGGGCTCATTACCTTGTACTTTAAGCCTGAAGGAATGACACGTGAACGATATATTGAGGTTCGTAAACTCCGCGGCGTTCATCATAAAATTGGTGTGTATCCCTTTGAAATTACTGATCATGGTATAGAAATAAAACCACGTGCATAGGGGGGAAAAACCTGTCACAATTAAGGGATGATGTAGATCGAATAACCTCTGGAATTGAAGGATTAGATGATTTAATTAAAGGAGGCTTCCCCAGAGGGAGTTATATAAGCGTTTGGGGCTTTGATGGATACGCAGAGACAATTTTCTCCAAACAATTCTGCTTTAAAGGACTTGAAAACAACGAAAAAGTCTTATACGTAGCAACAAACGAGACAGAGTATGTTTTTCGAAAACAAATGGAAGTATATGGTTGGGATACATCTAATATAACCACTTCTGTCAACTTTCTTGAAATTCCTGAAACAGTTTTAACTGATCTTAATGCAGCCAGTAGACTAGTCTATGACAAATTTGAACGATTAAAAGGAGTTGATAGATGCGTCATAATTATGACGCCACTTGTACATCTTAGTCCACCTGCCCACACGTTAGGAGCGACAAAAATTTGGCGTGATCGCTTCTGGAGATCACGTTCTGTTGGTATCGCAGTATATACAAGGGGTGGTATTCCTACACCACTAGAAGTGTCGATTCGGGCGAGTTTTGATGGTGTTATAGATTTCTTACCCTCTGAAAAAGAAGAATATGATGGATATTTGCGTATTTCTAAGCTACATCGAACAAAAACCCCTCCGGAATATATTCCGTTTATTCTTGAACCAAAAATTGGTATCGTCTTAAAGAAAAATGATTGATTTTTTGGATGTCTCTTGAAAGATTGAGTATAACGGGTTTTTTAGACGTCTTCTTGACGATTTTTAAAGTATCTTAAGAAAGCTAAATTATTGCATAAGTTTAAGGGTTAGAAAATTATATGAGCAAAATCACACGAACAGATATCAAATAGCGTATCAAGTGAAACTATTCAAGGCTACAATGGATCTATCTTATTGGAGGACATAAAAATGCCAAAACAATCTGTCTGGGAATATTTACGAAATAAAACAGAAGAACACTCTGCTATACATCTTACACTCATTGATCCTGATCCTTTAAGTGGAACTACTTCAAAAGTAGCTGGAGAGATAGCCAAAATTGCTGTTGAAGTTGGAACTGATGGAATTATGGTAGGAGGGTCAACAGCCTTTGGTATTCTAGACGAAACTGTAAAAGAAATAAAACGATACGTAGATGTACCAGTGATCTTATTCCCTGGAAATATCACGGGTTTGAGTAAATTCGCAGATGCCGTATTCTTTATGAGTTTAATGAATTCTCGAAATCCTTATTGGATCTCTGGAGCACAAGCGATGAGCGCACCAATTCTAAAAAGATGGGATCTAGAGGCAATATCTATGGCTTATTTACTTATAGAACCCGGTGCAACAGCTGGATTCGTTGGAGATGCGAACTTAATTCCGAGAGAAAAACCTAAAATTGCAGCAGCATATGCTCTTGCATCACAGTACCTAGGATTCAAACTTATTTATCTGGAAGCGGGATCAGGCGCCAATGCAGCGGTTCCTTTAAATATGGTTAAAGCAGTTTCACAAACAATAGATATACCTTTAATTGTCGGTGGCGGCTTAAATTCAGTAGACGCGGTTGTTAACTGTGTTAAGGCAGGGGCAAATATAGTTGTGCAAGGCACATTTGTCGAAAAAACTGTCCCGATTGACAGTGGAAAATCTCTTTCCGAAATAATCCAGGCAGTTAAGAAGATAAAAGGTAGCTGAATCTACTTTCTTGAAATAAACAGTTTTGCAATTAAATCTTATTTTTATTTCTACGGGGGCCTAATTTTGATGAATTATGATATAATAATTGTTGGCGGAGGCTTTGCTGGATTAACTACTGCAATAACTGCATCAAGGAACAATTTAGATTGTTTAGTAATTGAAAAAGAGAAAGAACTGGGTTATCCTGTTCATACAAGTGGAGGTTCCTGGTATAGTGAGATGCTCCATCTGGGGCTTGATAAAAACCTTTTGCATCCCATAAATTCCATTGCTTTTCACTCCCCTTCATTCGAAATTGTCTCCGCTAGTTTTAAAGATCAAGACCCTTATGGTTGCATAATAGATGTAAGAGGGACAATTCAGTTTTTGGCAATGAAGGCGGCACAAGAAGGTGCGCACATCCTTCCTAATACCAAGGCCCTCTCACCAATCTTGGAAAACGGTGAGATTGTTGGTGTTAATACTAAATCTGGTTCGGAGACTAAGAAGATCTTCTCAAAAATTATTGTAGATGCTTCTGGTAGTTTATCACTTATTACACGTCGATTGGGATTAAAAGAAGGCAAATGGCAAAGATATGGTATCGGCGCAGAATATGAAGCATATGTTCCTAAACTACCAGATGAAAACCATGTAGATTTTATTTTGGGAGAAAAATTTGCACCTGCAGGTTATGCGTGGATTTTTCCTACAGGCACTGGAAAAAATCGCGCTAGAATTGGTGTCGGGATTATAAGACCTGACAGCAAAGAAAACCCATTCAAATATTTAGAAACAGTAATGAATCATCATCCAAATGTTTCAAAATATCTGAAACATGCAGTTCCTATTGAATATCACCATGGGATTTTTCCTTGTGAGGGTCCGCTTCCTAAAACGGTTTCAAATAGATTTATTAGTGTAGGTGATGCAGCAGGACAAGGATCTCCATTGATTGGCGAAGGAATCCGTTACGCGATACAATTTGGTTATTTAGCTGGAGAAATCGCAGCTAATGCAATAGCAGCTGATGATTTGTCAGAAGACTATTTTATGCAATTCTATGAAGAAAAATGGAAAGAGCAAATAGAAACAAACTTTAAGATAGCCTTAGAAATACAAAAAAGGCTTGCGAGATATTCTGATGACGATTGGGAACGAACAATATCTATGTTGAAAGCATTAGATTTTGAAAGACTTGTAGTTTTTTTGAATAAACTAAAGGGCGAATTTTAACTAGATTTAGTGCCTACATTCTTGTATAAATCTTTAAACCGCAGTATCCACATTCAATAATATTGTCAGGGTTTGGTAATATACTGATCCCTTTCCCACACTGAGGGCACTTCGGTAACGTTTCAAGTGCACTTGGTGGAAGAATTAATTTATTGAACCAGTCCACTGCTCCAGTCCACTCTCCTTTTTCCCAAAGCTCTAAGATTACCTCTTTGCATTTCTTAATAGGTATTTCAAATCGCTCGCAGATGTCACCAAGAGTTGTACGACCTTTGATTGTGGTGTACTTTATGATCTTCTGTGCCAGTTCGTTCATTTTCATCCCTCAGCGCGCTATCATACCATATATTAGAAGCCTACACACCATAGTTTAAATATTTCTCGTACAAATTTTGATCTAAATACTTAGAGATGTTGCTATGCATGGATTTTTGGTCTTTTTCAAGCCATCAATTTCGAATTTGGTAATCGTTGATGTCAAAAAGCAGCTGAATCGATTATTGACGACTCTCAAGAAAGTTATAAGAACCAGTAATTTAACAAGTTAATTGTAGAAACCTTTCTCAATTTCTAGGAGAATTGATCTGATTTGATGACAGAATTCATTATCAAGTCGATTGACATTACCTCTGGAAAGAATGAGGTCATTTTAAATGAATATGATGCTACAAAAATGGGATTTAAAAACGGCGATCGACTCAAGATAAGACAAAGTGAAGTATCTACAGTTGGTATGGTTGAAACCACTAAGACAATCGTAAATGAGGGCGAAATCGGAATTTATAAGGATATTTTAGAAAAATCTGCTTTTGAATTAAGTGCAGGAGTAGAGATTACCGCTGTAGGACGCCCTGATTCGTTCTACTTCATAAAAGAAAAAATGAAAAGTGAGAAGTTATCAAAAGACAAGATTTATTCAATTGTTGCTGATGCTGTTGCAGGAAACCTATCTAATTTGGAACTTGCGGCATTTATACTTGCTGAGGAGTTTGTTGGATTAGATATGGAGGAAATTGGGTATCTTACAAAAGCGATGGCAGAGACAGGACAAATGATCGATTTTGAAGAAACCGTATTTGATAAGCATAGCATTGGAGGCGTGCCAGGGAATAAAGTGACCCTACTCATTGTGCCCATCGTTGCTTCTGCTGGATTACTCATTCCCAAAACCTCAAGCCGTGCAATTACTTCCCCGGCCGGTACAGCAGACACCTTTGAAGTATTGGCGGATGTAAAATTTAATATAGACGAACTAAAAGAATTGGCAAAAAAAGTCCGAGGAACCATAGCTTGGGGAGGCGCTCTTAATCTTGCACCCTCTGATGATATCTTCATTCACAGAGTTGAGCATGGACTCGGTATAGATCCATTGCCGCAAATGATGGCGAGCATTTACTCAAAAAAACTGGCAACTGGTGTGGATTTTCTGGTTCTGGACATTCCTACACTTACCCGATATTATGAAAGAGGTGCAAAGGTTAACAGTGTCGAAGAAGCGCGTACTCTCGCTAGACAATTCGTTGAGCTTAGTGACCGAATAGGAATAAAAACAGAAGCTGCAATTACCTATGGAGGGCAACCTGTTGGCCATGCAATAGGACCTGCATTGGAGGCAAGAGAAGCACTTCAAGCTTTAGAAGGACTTAGACCCTCAGCTAGTTTAATTGAAAAATCATGTGCTCTAGCCGGAGTGCTTATTGAGATGTCTGGAAAAGCAACTAAAGGTCAAGGAAAGCAACTTGCTGAAGAGAGTTTGAACTCAGGAAAAGCATTAAGCAAAATGAAAGAAATAATTGAAGCACAAGGCGGTAATCCTACTATTGAATCAAAGGATGTTGCTGTAGGTAATTACAAGGCGGAGTTGTACTCATCCTGCGATGGTTATATCGTAAGAGTCGATAACAGTCAGATTGTAAAAATCTGCAATGCCGCAGGAACTCCTCGTGATAAAGGCGCTGGAATATTACTTTATGCAAAGGTGGGTTATAAAGTGAAAGAAGGTGACTTACTTCTTGAAATTTATTCTAATAGTGAATCACGGCTCTCAAAGGCACATGCAATTGCACTTAAAAATAATCCAATAGTGTGTGAAGGCATGCTCATTGAAAGAATCTCTGATCTCACGTAAAGACCATCTCTTTTCTTTTTATAGTTAAACCGCAAGTTTTTCATAACTGGATATTAGTTTCCTACGTTCTTCACTAAGCTGCTGCAATTCTGAAAGTTTCTCAGAGAATACATTTAAATTTTCAATGCCAGCACCTACAAAATTCTCGTTTATAATTTCATTTTTAAAGGATATTACACTCTCTTCTAACGCTTTCAGTTCAGTAAGAATATTGAATTCAAGAACTCGTACAAATTTGAAATCAATATCCTCAATTTTCTTGACTTCAAAATACGTGGAAAACCCATAATCTGGATTGGTTACATCGTTATAAAAGTTTTCAACCAGGTCAATAATTGAGTCCATCTGAGTCCATCTATTTAAAAGCTGTAACTCGATGAATTTTACATGGGCTTCCTTTAATGCATCTCCTATCGCAACTAATCCTGTCTTTAAACATCCTCTCACGATTTTTTCTGTACGATTCCTACCTTCAAGATCGATATACTTTTTATCATCTGGTAGTTTATCAGGATCAATTTTGGCAAATTCGTCTTCTGAATAACCCTTTGGGGTAATCTTATGCAGAGTGTCTTTTGACATTTTCTTGATTTTTTTCCAAACCAAATCGAAAACCACCGTGGATAATTTAGATGATTGGTAATTATTAATCTGCTCGAAGTAAAAGTGTCTATGTCATGGATTCTCTTATTACGTTTTAGGCTAGAAGCACACATATCTTACTGACAACTGAGCAGGAAAGCACCAATGCTTAAGCAAAGTGATGAATTGTGTTGTGGTTATATAGCTTGTTGGTGATAAAGTTTATGAGTACCTACGGGGCGTAGGGATGTTAAGCCTGTGGAAATAAGACCTCCGTAACCCGCAAGGGGATCGAGTCTGTCGTAGAAGCAGGAAGCCTCAAAGCTTTAGCACGAGGTAGCTCACCTAACATATTCCATTCTCTATTTTATTTTTTTTTATTCTATTATTCAATTTTCTTTAACTGACCTTCGAAAAGGTCGATAATTTCCTGTTGAGATGTTGCTTGTTCAGCTGTCTTATCATCCCTTATACGTCCAGTAAACCTTGGGAAACGCATAGCTAGACCGCTTCCTTTTCTTATCTTATCTAAAGCACATGTATGCACTGGTGAAAGTGTTAGTTCAGCAGCTTGAACCTCTAGTACAATTGTTGGTTTGATCCATATGTCTGGAACTGTTGAGTTTTTGATAAATACTCGAGGTGGTTTCTTCGAGACGCGATATTGATCTAGTGATTTTTGAAGAGTTTCCAAATGTTCGTCTGTAAAGCCACTCCCCATTCTACACACGCTTTTAAACTGATTTTCGAAAGGGTCATAACACGCCATGAGAAGAGAGCCATAGAAACCTGTGCGTGCTCCATATCCCACATACGCTCCAATTACAACCAGATCAAGGGTATCTGCAATTTCACTTTTGTAGTCTCTTTTGAATTTAATCCACAGCCAGCCTCTTGCACCAGCCTGATAAATGGATCCTTCTTGAATGGATTTTGCCATAATGCCTTCGCATCCCTTTTCAACCGCTAAATCGAAAAAGTCTTCCAACTCTTCAGCAGTTGAAATTTCTTTTTGAGTCGCAAGTTTTAGTTGTTCTGTTTCGTCCACGATATCCTCTAGCGTTTTTCTACGAAGAGGATAACTTTGAGTCGTGAAATCTTCGTTTTCAAGGTATAAAAGGTCAAATAAGAAAAGATTGATCGGAACGGCTTCCATTGCTTCTTTTATACCATATTTTCTCCGTCTTTGCATAAGTTCCTGAAAAGGACGTAATTCCCCCGTTTCAACATTGTATGCAACAACTTCTCCTTCTATAATAGCTTTATTAGCACAAATCTGTGTTTTAACCATGTCACACACGTCAGGATATTGTTCACTAATTTCTTCAAGTCGTCTCGAAAAAATAAGCACATTTTCGCCGTCTTTGTGAATCTGAAGCCGTTCTCCATCGTATTTAAATTCTGCAACAAACTTTCCATCTAACTTTTTAAAGATCTCTTCATTCTCTCCTGACCTTTGTGCCATCATCATACGAATTGGATGACGAATCGTGACCTTAAAGTCTTTTACAAAATCTAATCCTTCTGCCACTAATTTTTCTGCAATTAGGCCAAGGTTTGATGAAATATTAAATGCCCTTTCTATTATTGTCCTATTTGTTGCGTCATCAGTAAATGCAATGGCAAGTGCATCCATCAATGTCATATCGGCCATACCGAGTCTCATTTGACCCAAAATTGTTCGAATTATATATCTGGCTTCTAAAGGAGTAGCATTAGTAAGTAAACCCGCCAATAACTTAATTTTGAGGTCTACTGAGCCTTTTCCACTTGCTTTACCTATCTTATCAAGTGTTTCTGAAACATACTTGATTTCAAGCGGCTTTGTAAGCAAGCTTGTCTGTTTTTTAACTGCCAACTCTTCTTCTGCAGCCTTTCCTAGATCTCCCTTTACTTTTTTCTTTTCATCGATCTCTTCAGTCGTCTTTCCTGTTGCACTTGCAATCGATCGTATTACCATCTTTTCTGCCATTCCATATTGAAAATCTTCATAATCTGGGTAGGGTGAGCCGCGTATAAGTCCAACAACGTCTCGGATATGATCTGGAGGGGTCGTTTTAAAAAACTCTACTAAATAGTTGGTCATCTCCTTTCGCTTTGTTGTAGCTTCTATCTTATCCAACGTTCCTGCTAGAACTAGATATTTCACTTTTCTCGCGACCCTATATAGCAAAATTTAAAGTAACCATGATCCTATCAAAGCCTTATATTCCACAGAATAATATGTAAGGATTCATTTAAACATGGTACCAAAACTGAAAAATATAAGTCACTACTTTCTAAACTGTTATTCTTTCTATTCGTTTTTAGAGAGGCGCATTTAAATGTCACGTAAAAAAGCACAGTCAGAGGAAGATAAGTTAGAGAAATATCGACAAGCAGGTAAAACTGTTGCAAGGGCAAAAGAATACATTCGACCGTTTGTAAAAGTTGGTACAAAACTTCTTTCAATCTGTGAAAAGGCAGAACAGTTTGTAATAAAAGAAGGTGCACAACTTGCATTTCCTTGTAATGTCTCAATTAATCACGTAGCTGCCCACTATTCATCTCCACCTGGGGATAAAACAGTAATAGAAGAAGGAGATGTCGTGAAGGTAGACATCGGTGCACACATTGATGGTTTTATTGCAGACTCAGCATTTACAGTAAACTTCGATCCAGATTTCAATAAATTGGTTGAAGCTGCTGTGGATTCTTGCCATGCCGCAATTGAAGCAATGCTTCCTGGAACCAACACTAAAGATATTGGCAAAATAGTTGAATCCACTATAAAATCAAAATCATCTAAATATAGGCCTATCAAAGAGCTTTCAGGACATATTCTAGATGAATATTCGTTACATGGGCCAAAAACAATTCCAAACGTCCGTATTCCATACGGGGTTAAGATCGAAGAGGGAGAAGTGTATGCCGTTGAAACATTTGCCAGTTCTGGTTCTGGCTCTGTTCATGATTTACCCTATGGCTATATCTATCGTTTACTGCCAGTTCGAACCCCAGTTAGATCAAAAGGCGCTCGAAAAATAATTAGTGCTGTTTTAAAGGAGCATAAAACGTTACCATTCAGCGAGAGATGGATCGCCAAACAAGTCAAAGCTTATAAAGTGGCCTTAAATGAACTCGTCACGAAGGGTGTCTTCCATCGATATAAAGTACTTTCAGATAAGAAAGGCTGTAAGGTTGCTCAAAATGAAGAAACGATGATTGTCACGAAAGAAGGACCAGAAATTACAACAACAATTTAGTTTATAACGTATTTCAGAGAATTGCGATTTGAACTATACGCCCGTAGATGAAAATGAGGTCAAATTAAAGAATTACAGAAAAAGGTATAAAGTCTATGATTAAGGCGCAATCACTTTTTTCTCTAACCAGGGATATAAGGACACGTCTTTTTCTTAGTGTCCTAATTATATACGTATATTTTATTAACGGCTTTAATTCTCCCAACGAAGGGTCTCGCCTTGCTTTAATTATGGCAATTGTAGAACAGCAATCGTTTAAGATCAATGATTTTATGGAATGGACATGGTGGATAGATTATAGTGAATACCCTCCTGGGAGCGGAAACTATTATTCGGATAAAGGGCCAGGCTTGAGTCTTTTAGGAATTCCCTTCTATTTTCTCGGTAAACTTGTTGCATATAGACTGTATTCAGATCCTCTATTAGTTAACGGAACGTTGGCAAGTTTTGTAGTTGTATGTGGCTCTATATTTACTGCACTTAGCGTTGTGGTGGTTTTCGAGCTTTGTAAGTTGCTCAAAATTAGTGAAAAAACGAGTCTCCTTACAGCGTTATCTTATGCCTTTGGTACAATCGCTTTTGTTTATGGAAAAACTTTTTTCGCACATGGGACTTCAGCATTTCTATTAATTTCAGCGGCATACCTCACCGTCCATTATTTTCAACATGGAAGGAAAGAGGGTACAAAAGTATTCCTTGCTGGCCTTGCCTTAGGATATTCTATTTGTATTGATTACCAGAATGTACTTGCATTACCACCAATTCTCGCATTTTATGCGTTTAAACGAGAATTTAGAAAATTATTGTTATTTCTAGTTCCTTACCTAGCATGTTTAGGACTGCTCGCCTGGTACCATTTTGTAATTTTCGATAGCCCATTCTCAACGCCATATATGTATACTGGCTATTATGGAGAAGTACAAAGTTTTCAGGCGTTTTCTTATCCCATGTACCTCGGTTTGTGGGGCTTATTGTTCAGTACCTATCATGGATTATTTTATTTTTCGCCATTTCTTCTATTTACAGCATATGGTTTTGTATTGTTCTTTAGACGTTATCCACAAGAGGCAATTTGGTTTGCGTCAACCTTCTTATTGATGCTATTCGTGTTGTCTGTGTATGTTGTATGGCATGGAGGCGGATCATACGGCCCAAGGCTTTTATTGAGTGTCATTCCTTTCATTGTCGTCCCCATTGGGATACTTTTAGATGTTCCTCATATTGCGAATAATCGCTGGTTTCAAGTGATTTTTTTTGGTACTTTGGCATATAGTATTTTTACCATAGCAACTGGTGCAGTTACTGATCCAGTTCCTTTTCCATGGACTCCAAATCCGTTTTTAGAGTATAACTTACCCCTTTTGATCGGAGGAAATTTAGATAGCGCTTTATTCAAATACATTTCCTCATATACAATCATTCTGGTACCAATTTTGCTTCTAGCAGTAAATCTGCGACAAATTCACCTTCTTAAATTAAGAAATAGATTGCTTGACACAATTAACGCTTTTAGAAAGGCTCTGCCCTAACATGGTTTCATTACGCCTTTTTTTGAAAAAATAAAGTACTGTCAGCTTATTTTCTCGTATTTATCCGCCCACAATTTCTATAAGGTTGGGATTCAAATATATCTGAATGGGAGGTTCTACAATTGCTAGATGAAATAGACCAAAAAATTATTGATCTCTTAAAAAAAGACTCCCGTACTTCCTTCGTAAAAATTGCTGAAGTTGTTGGGCTTTCAGAAACTGCAGTTCGAAAAAGGATTAAAGTGCTGTTAGAACGCGGCACAATTAGGCGTTTTACCGTTGAAATCGATGAAGAACAGCAAACAAAGGCTATTGCGATGATAGAAACGCAAGCAAGCAAGCATACGCCTGAAATTTCTCAAAAATTCATTAAAATTGAAGGAGTGTCGTATTTATTTGAGACTACTGGAGAGTACGATATCATTGCTGTACTTTCAACCACAACAATAGAAGAACTTAATAGAACACTCGAAGAAATTCGCTTGACTGAAGGTGTCATCAGAACAAATACCAGTCTCGTTTTGCGTAGTTGGTTTTAATTAATTGCATATTCTTTCCACTTTTTCAAGACTTGGTTTTTCCATTTCGGTCCCATTTTTTTTGAAGTAATTTCACAGTTTTCGAACCAGAAAAATCGAAATTCATACCCTTTACTCTGTTTTCAGCACAACATTTATATAGGGAAACACAAGTATCCAAATCACGAACAATTATATTATCAATGAAACTTGAGGTGACCTAAATTGCACAGTGTTGAATGTCCAGAATGTTGTGGCGAAATAGATGCCCCCAATGATGTCATGGAGGGCGAAATACTCGATTGTCCAGATTGTGGGGTAGAAGTCGAGGTCAGAGAAATCAATGGAAATGGTATCGAAATCTGCTTGGCTGAAATCGAAGGAGAGGACTGGGGCGAGTAAAGAGATTTCCCAGAGTATTTCTTTTATTATTTAAAAACAGTTTTCAACCATTTTTAGGCTTTTATTTGACTTTTGACACAAACACTTTGCTAGAATCAGTTGTAATTACATAAAAGGCTGTAATTACCTTTAACTCCTACTTAGCGCATTCTTTATAAACTGAATATTATCATTCAAACCAAACAAGAACCTTTGTCATACTAACTTTATGTAAACGATGAGGTGACCGTGTTTGAAAACTATCGAATGTCCTCAGTGCAGTGCTCTAATAAAAATCCCCGAAGATGTAGTAATGGGAGAAATTCTTGACTGCCCCGATTGCGGGACAGAGTTAGAGGTAATAGAAGTCAAAGAAAGCGAAATTGAAATTTCAACTGCTGAGATTGAAGGAGAAGACTGGGGTGAATGACGGGTGCATTGCTTAAAATGTAATTATGTTCATAAATTCGTGATAAGCAAAATTGCGCGGTGTGTATAACAAAATGAAACGCATAGGGATAATCTACGACAGACTTAGGTGGTATGAAAAGTCAATCATCCAAGCTGCTGCAAAAAAAGGTATTGACGTTATAAAAATTGACGCAAAAGATGTTTCCATCGATATTACACGTTCTAATAATGACTTTGGCGACAACGACGTAATTCTACAAAGATGTATCAGTTATTATCGTGGTCTATATCTTACAGCGATTTTAGAAAACGAAGGCGCACAGGTAATCAATCCTTTTCAGGTCTCGCAAACCTGTGGAAATAAGCTTTTGACTACTTTGACACTAAAAAAGGCGAATGTGCCTACACCGAGAACGATCATGGCCTTCACACCAGAATCAGCACTTAAAGCGATGAAGGAAATCGGTTATCCTGCCATAGTCAAGCCGATTGTAGGAAGTTGGGGGCATTTTATTGCTCCTGTCAATGAAGATAACATAGCAAAAGCTATTATCGAACACAGAGAATCGATGGGACCGATATATAAAATCTATTATATCCAAGAGGAGGTTAAGAGGCCACCTACAGAGTTGCGGAAGCGCGATATTCGTAGTTTTGTAGTCGGAGATGATGTGGTTGCTGCTATATATAGAGTCGCTAAAGAAGGAGAATTCATAACAAATACCTCACGTGGAGGCAAAGCTTTACCCTGTGACATAGACAGCGAAATCGAAGAGATAAGTATAAAGGCTGCTGAAGCCGTTGGAGGCGGAGTACTAGGGGTCGATTTAATGGAGGGCCCTGATGGATATGTTTGTCATGAAGTGAACCACGTCATGGAATTTCGCAACACTGTTGAAGTAACAGGCATCCCAGTTCACGAAATAATAGTAGATTACCTTATTGAACAAGCTAAGAAATAGCTACCTAAATATTTCAAAACTCTTGTTTTGTCACGATTTTCAGGAGTTTATTTGGTGGAAAAAGTTATGATAAACGCAGGCATAATTGGTGCAAGTGGGTATACTGGCGGCGAATTGTTAAGACTACTTGTAATGCATCCAGAAGTAGAAATTTCATACATTACGTCTGAAAGATACTTGGGTGAATATGTCCATCGTCTTCATCCGAATCTAAAAGGCTTACTTCAAATGAAATTTTCGTCTCGTAAAACCGTAGATTTATGCAATTGTGACGTGATTTTCACGGCAACTCCACATGGCGCATCCATGAGTTATGTGCCAGATCTAATAACGGAGTGTGACATAAAAATTATTGACTTGTCAGCAGATTTTCGACTCAAGAATCCAGAGAAATATGATGAATATTACAGCCGTACGCACCCAAATCCTAAGTTATTGAGCGAAGCTGTTTATGGGATTGCAGAACTTCATCGTGAAGAAATAAAAAAAGCAAGGATTGTTGCATGTCCTGGTTGTCTGGCAGCTAGCGCAATTATTTCTTTAGCCCCTATTTTCAAAGAACTTGCCGACCAAATAGATTTAAAGCGGGTTATTGTTGATAGCAAAATTGGTAGTTCTGCAGCGGGCGCAACAGCTTCAACAGCAACTCATCACCCGAATAGAGCGGGGATTGTTCGACCATATAAACCCACTGGTCACCGACATACAGCAGAAATAGAACAGGAACTTCAAGAAGTTTCTGGCAAACCTGTAGAGGTTTTTATGACGCCACATGCGGTTGACATCATTAGAGGTATTTTGAGCACCTCTCACGTTTTTCTTGATAGCGGAACTGAGGTAAGTGAAAATACGATTTGGAGGATTTACAGAAATTTCTATAGAGATGAGCCCTTTATTAGATTTATCAGAGACAAAAAAGGTCTTTACAGATATCCAAATCCGAAAAATGTTATAGGAACGAATTACGCGGACATTGGATTCGATATAGAATCAAAAGGCGTTAAACGTATTGTTGTATTTTCAGCAATTGATAATCTCGTTAAAGGTGCTGCAGGCGCTGCTGTTCAGAGTTTGAATCTTATGTTTGGGATGGAAGAAACAGCTGCTCTTACCTTTCCAGGATTACATCCTTAAAAAATCGGAAGTGATGATATGCGCATCGTTGTTAAAGTAGGAGGTACCCTTATTGCAGAACCAGATATATTTGCAAATATTGCACAGGACTTCCAAGTAATAACTGCTACAAATCAATGTGTTTTGGTTCATGGTGGCGCCAAAATAGTAAATAAATTCGCCGAAAAGATGGGTAAAGAACAAAGATTTGTTACGTCAGCGAGTGGCTTTAGAAGCAGGTATACTGATCGCGAAACCATGGAAATTTTTGAGATGGTTATGGCTGGTAAAATAAACAAAGAACTCGTTGTATCACTACAGAAAAACAGTATAAATGCAATCGGGCTTTCTGGAGTCGATGGAGGCTTAATACGTGCACAAAGAAAAGGCAGAATAAAGATTATTGATGAAAACGGACGAAAGCGGATGATTAGCGGCGATTATACTGGAAAGATTGATGAAGTCGATGGAAACTTGCTTACCCTCCTTCTTGAAAATGGTTATTTACCTGTAGTTGCCCCCATCGCGCTTTCTCACGAATATGATCCATTAAATTGTGATGGTGATAGAACTGCTGCTTATATTGCTCGTGCGGTTTCCGCTGATAAACTCATTCTTTTAACAGATGTTTCAGGTCTATTAATAGATGATAAGGTAATGGCTTTATTGACCGCAGCCGAAGCACGAAATACGCTCAATAAGATCGGTGCTGGTATGAAGAAAAAAGTCTTTGGAGCTTTAGAAGCATTGGAAGGGAGCGTTGAAGAAGTTATAATTGCATCAGGTCTAACAGAGGCTCCAATAAGCCAAGCTTTAGAACATAAAGGTACGGTGATATCATGAACTCACAAGAGATAATGCAACTCGAAGAAGAGTATATTTCAAATGTATACCCAAAGCGAAATGTAGCAATTGTGAAGGGACAGGGCGCTTTACTATGGGACGCAGATGGAAAAGAATACATCGATTGTATTGGCGGGCACGGCTCTTGTAATATTGGTCATTGTCATCCGTCTGTGATTAAAGCTATTGAAGATCAACTGCCAAAATTGATGATTTGTCCGAGCATATTATATAGCGATGTTCGCGCTGTATTCGGGGAAAAAATTGCAAAACTCACTCCAAATGCTCTGAATAAAAGTTTTTTGAGCAATAGTGGTGCTGAAGCTGTGGAATGCGCTATAAAACTTGCACGGAAATATACTAAAAAAACTGACATTATTGCAATGAAGAAAGCCTTTCATGGACGTCTCGGATTTTCCCTATCTGCTACATGGAAGCCAAAATATCGCAAACCCTTTGAGCCACTGAACCCTGGTTTCTCTCATGCAAAATTTGGAGATATTCAATCAATTATGGAAATAATAACTGAAAAAACAGCAGGCGTACTCATTGAGCCGATACAAGGTGAAGGAGGCGTAAATCCAGCCCCAGAAGGATTTTTCCAAGAATTACGAGAATTATGTAACGATAAAGATATTTTATTCATCCTCGATGAAATCCAAACAGGATTTGGGCGAACAGGAAAGATGTTTGCTTGTGAACACTGGAACGTTGTTCCTGATATTCTATGCCTTGCCAAATCTGTTGCTGGCGGCGTTCCTATGGGCGTAACTATTGCAAAAGAGAACGTTATGAATGCGTTCGATACCGGCGAACACGGCACAACCTTTGGTGGAAATCCTATAGCGTGTGCTGCTGCAAACGCTTCACTTGACGTGCTTGTTGAAGAGCGACTTACTGAACGTGCTGCGGAAATGGGCGCATATTTCAAGAAAAAACTTACGGAGTTAAAAGAAAAATACAAGATCATACGTGATGTACGTGGCATGGGCCTGATGATTGGTGTTGAACTTCGATTTGACTGTAGAGATATACTTCTGGATGCCTTAGAACGTGGTATTCTGATTCTCTCTGCCGGGCGGAACGTGCTCAGATTCCTACCCCCTCTTGTTATTAAAGAAGAGCATATTGACTACGTCATAGATACTTTAGACGAGTTGTTTCAGGAGCAAGAAGCAAATTGGATGAAAAAATAGAATTTTTGAAGCAAGTGCTTGAGATTTACAGTCCAAGCGGGGAAGAACAAAAGTTAGCGGAATTTCTATGTTCAAAAATGAAACAACTTGGCTTGAATTCATGGATTGATGAAGTAGGCAATGTTATTGGAGAAATCGGTAGCGGGCGTCCAATTCTTCTTTTTTTACCACATATAGATACAGTTCCAGGATATATTCCAGTCGAAGAAAGAAATGGAATAATCACAGGGCGTGGGGCGGTAGATACTAAATCTTCTCTTGTTGCAATGATTGTAGCTGCCTCAAGTTTTGTCGATAAGGAAATTTCTGGTAAAATTAAAATAATCGGGGTTGTCCAGGAAGAGACCGATTCAAAAGGCGCCAGATTTCTATTAGAAAAAGGCATTGATGCAGATTATATTGTCATTGGAGAACCCAGCGGCTGCGGTGGACTTACTTATGCGTATAAGGGCAGACTAGATTGCAAAATATCCGTTAGCACCGAAACTGGGCATACAGGTGCATGTTGGCAATATAAAAATGCGATAGAAGCCGCCTTTGAACTGTGGACGACAACCGTAGAGAGCGTAGAACAATATGAAGAAGGAAGTTATTTCAACTCAGTCATTCCATGCCTTACGTTTATTCAAGGAGGAAGACACGAAAACATCGTTCCCAATGAATGCGAAATGAGGTTTGATGTTCGATACCCACCAAAATACACATCCAAAGAGTTGTTTAATGAGATTCAATCTTGTGTTGAAAGATTTAAGGCTCAAAATCAAGTAAAAATAAAAATCAGCTTAATTTCAGCATCGGAAGCAATTGAAACTGATAAACGTACAGATTTGATGAAAGCTTTTAAGAAAGCAATTAGGAAGGTTCTAAAGACCCATCCTCGTTTGATTCGAAAGACTGGTAGTTCGGATATGAATGAAATTGGAGCACAAATACAAATACCAATAGTTGCATATGGTCCTGGCGATTCCAAACTTGATCATTCACCAAATGAACGTATTGAGATTTCTGAATTTATTTCAAGTATTGAAGTTTTAAAAGAAGTTGTTTTAGATATTCTAAGCGCTCGTTAATGTGCAAGCTATTAATTATTCCTTTTTCTTCAAAGAATATGTATATGCAGCCGCCAGAGCTTCAATAATAATTGCAGTCGCGTTAGATGCGGTAATCCCTGCAGAATCATGAGGCGGGGCGACCTCTACTAAATCCATCGCAACCATACGTTGCCCGAGTATAGCTAATATTTTGAACAGTTCCCAGGAAGTCAAGCCACCAGGTTCATGCAATCCAGACCCCGGGGCAAAGGCAGGGTCGAGGACATCAATATCGACTGAGAGATAGAAGGACTTTGTATTCTTTGTAGCGATCTCTACGCTTTTCTTTGCTACCTTTTCCAGACCTTCTTCGCGTATATCATATATACTAAACATACTTATGCCAGTTTCATCGACTTCCTCTTCATGTTCAGGATGACTAGCATACCCTGAATACCCTAACACAACAATGTTTGTTGGATCAATGAATGGTAATTCACTCGTTCTTCGAAGACTGCAAGAATGTGAATATCTTTGTCCTGGGGGATATTCATCATCAAAATCAAGGTGGCTATCGACCCAAATAACCCCTATTTTTTCTTTGAGTATTTCATGGGCTTTTATCGCAGGATAAGTAATTGAGTGGTCTCCTCCAATTAGAGTAGAAGTTATGTTCTTTTTAACTAATTGTTTGACAGTTTCATAAATTGCCATGTGACTCTTTTCGACATTGCCTGGAATAACGGGCACATCACCAGCATCAATAATGGTTAAATCATTCAAATCGAATTTAGATCTAAGAGAATATCCCGAAAAACTAGTAGATGCCTCTCTAATAGCACGTGGTGCTAGGCGGGCTCCCGGTCTATGAGTTGTTGTCTCATCTAGAGGGACGCCTACAATTGCAACGTCTACATTTCGTAGGCTTTCAATGTCTTTGATATTTACGTGTGGAAACTTAAGAAAGGTTGGGATTCCTGCGTAAGGCGCTTCAAAATCCTCCAATACTCTCACCAAAAAGAGTTAAGACTCGTGAGTTACTACTTCCTCTATAATTACCTTTCCAGCTACAACTTGATCAATGCTATGGATTACAGCTCCAGACGCCTCCAAGGATTTCGCAATTAATTCGTAATCCAACGAATTTCCTTCAATCGTGATTTTTACCGATTCGGTATTCTTGTCTACTTCGATTAAACTAATATTTACGCCAGCTACACCACTCAATCGACTCAATTCGACTGAAAGTTCGGGAAGAAGTGGCCTATGTGGTTTTAAAACATCCAGAACTAATCGTTTTAAACCTCTTTCCTTCTTTGATTCTGACATTTTTACAGACATCCAGTTTAATTCAGTTAGTTTATTTTGATATAGTTTATATCTGTAACACTTTTTGAACTATTTCAGGAATCTCATCTAGTGAATTAATTAAATAGTCATATTTTTCTTCATTTAATAATTCCTTTCCATTTCGAGGGGTAAGAATTCCAATTGTGATTGCATGCATTAGATTGCCTGCCTCAATGTCGATATTATGATCTCCAATTACAATGGATTCGATTCCTTTAACTCCTAGTTTTCCGAGGCAGTTGCGTAAATATTTCATTTTTATGCTCTTTTCATAAAAATCACTCACGCTATTTCTTGTAACGATCGCATCAAAGATTTCCAAGAGGTTATTTGCCTTTGTAAGTAATATTTCAACTATTTTTCTCTGATTGAGCGTAAAAATCCCTAACTTTAGATTCATCTCTTTTAGTGTTTTTAAGACTTCTGGAACGCCTGTAATTACTGCATTATTCTTTGCACCCTCTAACTCATAAAAATCAACTATTTCCTCTGTTTCACGCTCAAGGGTCTCCATATCTTTATTGTTCAATAATTCACTTGCCTTCTTCAATGTAACTCTTATAGGATCTTTAACATCAAATATATCCTCAGAGATGCCCGTTTCTGCAATTTTATTGATAATTCCTCGCCTTAAAGCTATATAATCCATATTAAATGGAACAAGAGTTCCGTCAAAGTCAAAAACAGCCGCTTTAATGCGCAAAATTCTCACACTGAGTTTTTTTTAATTCAAGTTGTCATTTTATATTGCATTTTCTTAAAAACTTTAAATAATTTGACTTGTCAGATATCTAACTTCAAAATAATCATGAATGTGGTAGGTCAGTATAGTTTGACAAGTTAATCGAAAGTTTAAGTTATACAAGGAGGTTTTAGGAAAAATGGGGCTCATTAAAGAAAAGGCCAAGCGCCAGAAAAATATTGCAGATAAAGAAATGGAAATCGCCAAAAAACGACAAGATATTGCAAAGAAACTCGAATCGATCGGAAAGGAAGAAGATAAAGTTCTAGATCTAGAAAAAGATGTCGCTAATCTTAAGAGAGATCTTGAAAATAAAAATGCGGATGTTCATAAGGCTAAAAATGAGAAAGATAAGGCAAACAAAGAAAAGAAAGCAGCAGAAGTTAAAGAAAAACTGGCGAAAAAAGAAAAAGAAGTAGCACAAATAAAAGAACGATTTGAAAAAAGAAAGTCAGAAGTTACGGATCTTGAGAAAAAAATCAATGAATTGGAGCGTAAGATTATAGAGATAAAAGGGCAGTAATCAATACTAGTTCTTTTCCTGTTCATTTTCTTCCTTTTTCAAAGGATTATCTAACGCGTAATTAATTAATTAATCTCTCATTTCTTTCATATCTTTCCTCTATTAACAGGTGAAAAAATGTCTTTAGATGAGTTTTTATCAACAAAAAAAAAGAAGGATTCTAAAGAACCTTCGCTGAAAGATGATACCTTCGAACCCCTCCCTGATTCAATTACAAAAAGTGAGCCGCTTAACACTCGTTCATCTGCAGATCTATGGTCTATCTTGGTAGAGACAGTCAAAAGCGATGTTGTTTTGTTTCCAAATTTGAAGGGTTATGTTCAAGGTCAAATCCTGCCACGTGAACCCGATATTTCTCCTAAGGAATTAGCATCACGATTGAATATTTCAATTGGCACCGCAATGGTTTTACTTTATGAACTAAAGTCTAATTCCACATCTAATAATCGATGAAAATTTACCAAACCTTGATTTTATTCTTTTGGTCTGAAACACTCTTAAGAAGTTAATCCATCGGGAGAGCAGATAATTTAATTTTATTTACTTCTTTTTACAAGTTTTATAAAATTTCAACTTCAGTGGTGCTTAAATTACTTATAAGGAAAATACATTGTGATACTGATGGACACTCAGAGGAAAGTCAAGGAAAGAAAAGTGGATACACACACAAAAATCACACTTCTTGAAGCGTGGATAAAAGCAGAAGAACAAATTATCGAGAAATTGGTAGAAATTGTTCATTTCATTCTAGGAGAACTTGATGGAATCTATAGTCAAAACGAAAATCTCTTACCTTTTAATGTAAATGATCGAGAACTTCTTTTTGAACTTGTAGGCAAATATATGAGTATGTGTGCTAACATGTCAGAAAAACTGACAGCAATTCAAATCGGAAATACTGTTTTGGATACCTAATTTAATTGTACATACTGTTTAATCTTCTTTTGTTAAATATACTAAGAGTTGCCTCTGTTTTCAAAATTAAATATTAGAACATAGAATAACTATCTACTCAAAGGTTGCAGGGTGTAGATGTGAATGAAAATAGGTGTAATTGGGGGCACAGGAAGTCATGGAGGAGGTTTAGCCCTTAGATGGGCTATAGCAGGTGAAGACGTCGTAATAGGCTCTCGTTCATTAGATAAAGCGATAAAAGCGGTCAATAAGTATCAAGATATTGTGAAAGTTAGTATTGGAAAAGCAGCAAAGTTAGAAGGGCGCGAGAATCCGGATGCTGCGAAGGATTGTGATGTAGTAGTCCTTTCGGTTCCTTATACTAGCCAAGTTCAAACACTCCATGAAATTCAACCTTTTATGAATCCAGAAACCATTCTCATAGATGTGTCAGTACCGCTTGAATGGAAAAATGGGCGCCCTGTGCCAGTAGCAATCCCTGAAGGATCATGTGCAGAACGCGCTGCTAGTGTCTTAAAAGACAGTGAAATCATTGTGATAGGAGCTTTTAAAACAATTGGTGCATATAGTCTCCGCGACGTTCTTATTGATTTACGGGGTGATATTTTTCTTTGTGGCGATGACGAGGATGAGAATGCAAAAGAAACAGTTGCAAATTTGGTGAAAAAAATCAAAAATTTAAGACCTCTAGATGCAGGTCCTCTCAGTAGTTCAAGAGCATCTGAGTTGATGGTTCCACTTCTTATTAATTTAAACAAACGTTACAAGTCTTCGCAAGCTTACATAAAAGTTCTTAATATTTAGAATCATTACTCATAACGATTCTCGAAGAGTGTTCACGATTTCTATTATCTCCGTTGCTTCATCTTTAGACGTAATTCCTACAGCAACAGCATCTATATTTTGTTGGAAAAGGAATTCTAATGCCTCTTGAGGATTTATTTCGCCTGCGGCTAATGGTTTCATCGCGATGATTTTTGTATTTGAACCATTTTCGTTTATGACTTTTAATAAGCATTCGAGATCATTAACAAACTTACCCATTGCATTTAGAGGTGTCATAAGGTATTCAAGATCCAAATCACTTTGAAGCAATTTTGGTAGCGTTTCGTTTGGACTATGTGTTGCTGCGCCAGGGATGGCAAATTCCCGTACTTGTTTAGTAAATTTTGCTAAGGTTTCATAATCATTTGACATGAGAGCTTTATCAGTGATTGCTCCATGAGCGAGTACAACTTCCGCTTTCATGTCTGCAAGATTCCACAGACTTTCTTGTATTTCTCTCGGTGGCACACTTGCAATTATAGGAATATGTTGTCCCGTATTCTCTCGTGCGACATAAAGGGCATCTAATATCCTAGGATATGCCACAGCTTGGATCCCATCAAATTTTAGCTCAATGGCCGTCATAAACATCTTTATCATGTTTTCAGGCTTGTTCCAAAACGTTTCATAGTAAACTCTTGAGCGGCTTCCGAACTGTGCTGCTCCCATAAAAGGGCTTGTACCCATGTAAACCTCTATTTTTTTCAAAAAAGCTCCTCCTCATAGAAAATTAAATTGAAGAAAAATCTTTCGGGTTCTAGTTCATAGAGCATTTTGATATCCTATTCACTATTTCGATTGTTACAATCATTTTTTGAAATTAATTCTTCCTTTGAAAATTGATGCTTTTTTGCTATCTCTTCTAATGCAAGTTCAGCTTCTTGACGAACATCGGGGCTTTTGTCCTTTTTTAATACTTCAACTAACGGTTTTATTGCCCGTGTATCACCAATCTCTCCAAGCGCCCAAGCAGTCCAGTCTCTAATATTTGACTCCTTTTCTTTTTTTTCATCAATCAATGAAATTAGTGGAAGTACGGCAGCTTTAGCATCTTTTATTGCTCCTAAAGCTCTGACTGCCGCCCAACGGACTCTTCCATTATTTGAGTTCAGATTCTGCAGTAAATAGGGTACTGCTGTTATGATCTTCATCTTTCCAAGCGCTAATGACGCTTCGATTCTTATTTGCGGATCTTTATCACTAAGAAGTGGAATCAAAAAAGGAATCGCTTTTTGTTCCCCTATTTTTCCTAAAGACTCAACTAAGGCTTCTCTAACATAAGAATTTGTCTCATCCTTTAATGTTCTAATTAAAAATGGAAAGGCTCTTTTATCTTGCATTTCGCCCAGTATTTCAGCTATTTTGTATCTTACATACCACGAATCATGTTGAAGTGCATCAGTCAATTGACCAATAGCATTCTTCCCTATAGCAATCAGCTCTTTAATAATCTCCATATTGTCTTTGGTGCTTATGCCATTAATTAATTCCTTTATTCTGCTGCTGGACATTTTTTCCACAATGTTGCACTCTAAAACAAAACATCTTGAGTGTTATAGTATTTCCTTCTTGAATAGTCTAGTCAGAGTTTTAATCCATGAATAATTTTTTAATCATTTGATTTCCTTTTGATGAATGATTTCTTAAATTTCATTAAAGAATGAATTTGAAAAACTATACAATTCTAATTGATTTCATGACATTAAGAAGCTATGTACTGTAGTGTTAGTTCTGGTATTCACACAAAATTAATTTTAATTATGTTACTTACGATATTGGATCATACTCATTCGTTAGAAGAGCTATGAAAAAAAATCCCTCGTCTAAAAGAAACTTTTATAAATATTTCAAAAAATAGGAAGAGGTACTAATAGAAGGATTATTCAGATTACGCAAAAATCATAAAGAAGGATTATTCAGATTACGCAAAAATCATAAAGAAGGATTATTCAGATTACGCAAAAATCATAAAGAAGGATTATACTGATACGTTCTTCTTCCTTAATACTTGTTGGAAGGAAAGAATTATGCCAAATTACAAATATTCAATTTATGGTCTGGATCCAGATAGAACTGCTAAAGCAAGCGGCAGAGACTTAAGAATTTCACCGAAGCATGCAAGAGAGATTTGCGATGCTTTAAAAGATATGGATCTCGACAAGGCGAAGGAATTCCTCGAAGATGTAATTGATATGAAGAAAATGGTGCCATTGAAGCGTCATAAAAGAAAAAAGCCGCATCATAAAGGTCTCAATAAATGGTATGCGGGCGCGTATCCAGTAAAAGCAGCCGATGCTATTTTGGCTATCCTTGATAATGTAGAAGCAAATGCGGAGTATAAAGGGCTTGATATTGACAGATGTAGGCTTATTCATATTGTGGCGCATCGAGCAATGAAGATTAAGAACTATATTTCTCGCGCCTTTGGACGATCGTCACCATATTTCAATATGTTAACACATATTGAGGTTATAGTTGAAGAACAGTAAATGTGAGTTTAGACTGTAAAAAACCCTAAAGATAAACCTGGGGGGAAAAAAATACCAACGAAGAATCACTTCATCGAAAAAGGCATATTACAAAATGATATTGACGAATATTTCAGATCCAAACTCGCACGTGCGGGTTATAGTAACTTAGAGATTCATAAGACACCACTTGGTACTCGTGTTGTTATTAATGCTGAACGTCCTGGTATGATAATTGGTCGCCGAGGTCGAAGCGTTAAAGAACTCACGAGTGATCTTGAACAGCGGTTTGACTTGGAAAATCCTCAGATTGAGGTAAATCAAATTCCTGTGCCTGAGTTAGATGCAAAAGTTATGGTACAGAGAATTGCTAGCGGGTTAGCTAGAGGTATACATTTTAGACGCGCAGGATATAGTGTCTTAAGACTAGTAATGAAAGCAGGAGCCAGAGGCGTAGAAATTACCATCAAAGGAAAGATTACAAGCCAACGTGCTCGAACAGAAAAATTTCGAGAAGGTTTTGTTGCAAAGTGCGGAGAACCAGCTTTATTATATGTAGCTCAAGCAACAACTCATGTTCCACGAAAAAGTGGTGTCCTTGGTGTGACCGTAAAGATTATGCTTCCTGAAGGCTCACTTCCTGACGAAGTAGAATTCGTTCCTAATACTCTATCTGAAGAAAAAGAAATCGATGAAACAGATTTTGAAGTAGAAAGCCCGATTGACGAATTGATTGAAGACGAATCCGAGAATAAAGAATCCGTCAATGATGAAGAGGTGTCCGATTAATGGCGATATTACGTTCCAAAGAAATTAGAACAATGGAACCATCTGCTAGACTAAAAAAACTAATGGAACTCAGAGCAGAATATATGGAAAATAAGGCAAAGATAGCAACTGGAGGGGCCTTAGAGAGCCCTGGACGAGTAAAAGCATTAAGAAGAACTATTGCTCGACTAGTTACCATCATTCGTGAAGAAGAAGCGAAATTAAAATGACATTAAACCTTAATACAAAGATCCTACTAAGTCATGAATTCATTGGTTTGAGAATAAAGGTTGTGAAGTCCACTCATAGTGAACTATGTGAAATATTCGGTACGATTATTGATGAAACTAAGAATACATTAGTAATTTACCATAAAGGAAAACCAAAAATCGTTCCAAAAAAGTATTCTACATTTCATTGCATTTTACCTGATGGAAAAATCATTGAAATCGAGGGAAAACTGTTAGTTGGACGTCCTGAAGATCGTATAAAGAAAAAACGGTGAGATTGAATGATAAGAAATATTGGGCTAGATGTGGAGCCCCCAAAGAGTATATGTGAAGATCATCATTGTCCATTTCATGGGATCAACCCAGTGCGTATCCGAGGAAGGATATTTACTGGGATTATTGAAAATGATAAAATGGATAACACCGTCATTGTTCGACAAGATTATCTGAAATATAGTCGCAAGTACAACCGATACGAGCGTGCAACTTCGCATATTCCTGCACATAGTCCACCTTGTATAGATGCCAAAAAGGGTGACAGTGTTAGGATTGCTGAATGCCGACCAATCAGTAAAACAGTATCCTTTGTTGTTGTTGAAAAACTATAGAAGTTGGAGGAATGACCCGATGTCAAAAAGAGGACGAGCAGCTGGCAGCGCCTATAAAGTAGGCGTTACCAAAGGTTTGCCTATAGGTGCTGTCTTAAAGTGTGCAGATAATTCTGGCGCAAAAGTTCTGAAAATTATTGCAGTTCTTAGATATGGAGGACGGCTACGCCGTATCGCATCAGCCGCTGTTGGGGATATGGTGGTTGTCTCAGTAAAGAAAGGAACACCACAGATGCGCAGACAGGTTATTAACGCAGTTATAGTACGACAAAAAAAGCCTTATAGACGATTTGATGGCACTTGGATTTACTTTGAAGAAAATGCTGCTGTTGTTACTACACCCACAGGTGAACCCCGTGGAAGTGATATAAGAGGCCCTGTTGCGAAAGAAGCTGCTGAACGGTGGCCAAGAATCGCTAGCACTGCGAGGATGATTATTTAGGAGGACTTCTTAATGCGAGTAAAATCAAAACAACCAAGAAAGCAACGTAAAGCGTTATTTAAAGCTCATCTTCACCAAAGACAACAACTTGTTTCCGTTCATTTATCACCTGAATTACGAGAAGAACTGGGTTTACGCTCACTTCCTGTAAGAAAAGGTGATTTGGTCGTCATTAAGCGTGGGGGTTTACGTGATGTCGAAGGAAAAGTTACTGAGGTCAATTTGAAGAAAATTCAGGTTTTTGTTGATGGTGCAACGAGGGACAAAGCGGATGGTACTACAATCAATATACCTTTTCACCCCTCAAATTTGATGATTATTAAATTAGATTTAAAAGACAAGCGACGAAAAGCAATTCTCGAAAGAAAGGCAACTGAAAAGGAAGAACTATTTGAAGAATAGAGGTGAACATTAAAATGGCGAGAATGGGAAGTAAAAAACATTTAAAGAGGTTAGCTTCGCCGCGTTTATGGCAGATCCACAGAAAAGAGGCAAAGTGGGCACCAAGAACAAGACCTGGCCCACATTCACTAAGTAGATCCATACCACTTCAAATTATTATCCGTGATATGTTAGGTTATGCAAAGACGTATCGAGAGACGAAAAAAATACTAGCGGAAGGCAATGTTCTCATTGATGGAGTAGTGCGTGCAGACGAACGTTTTCCTGTTGGACTAATGGATGTTATTGAGATTAGAAAGATAGACAAATTCTATAGAGTTCTTCCACATCCCTCAAAGGAACTTATCCTTCACGAAATAGGAGAAGAAGAAGTCACCTTTAAATTATGTCAATTAATAAACAAGGTCACCGTTAAAAAAGGTAATATTCAATTGAATTTTCACGATGGAAGAAATATCTTGGTGAAAGTTCAAGATCCTACCAATCCTGTAGAAGATACGTATAAATCAAGAGACGTATTACAACTCGTTCTCTCAAATCAAGAAATCATCAATCATTTTAAATTTGAAGAAGATGTCCTTGCGATTATTATTGGTGGCAAAAACGCGGGGTTAGTAGGACGTATTAATGAAATTGAAAAAAGAATTGGTCATCATGCAAGCGTTGTAACACTTGAAAATGCTCAGGGAGAATTTATTAAAACTGCTCTTGAATATACTTTCCCTATCGGGACAGATGAACCAATGATTTCCTTGCCATAGGACACTATAATATAAAAATCCTAATGTGAACGCGTATGTCAAGTATTGCAGCTGAAGAAAAAGAGAGATTACTTAACGATTGGAAAGAATATCCTATGCGTAGGCCAAAAATTGCAAAAGTCGTTGTGAATATGGGCGTAGGAAGATCTGGAGAGTTATTGGAACGTGCTAGAAACGTTCTTGAAAGTTTGACAGATCAAACTCCAGTAAATCTTATTGCAAAACAGACTATTCGTGATTTTGGAATTCGAAAAAATGAACCAATATCTTGTAAAGTGACCTTAAGAGGAGAAAAGGCAGGATCATTCTTAGAAAAAGCAATTGTTGCTGTTGATAATCAATTACTACTCAATTCCTTTGACAAATTTGGCAATTTCTCTTTTGGAATTAAGGAGCATATTGATATTCCAGGAACACAGTACGATCCGGATTTAGGAATTTTTGGGATGGATGTATGCGTATCTTTCGAACGATCTGGTTATAGGATTGCTCGACGTCGTCGACAGCGTTATTCTGTTCCTATGAGGCATAGGCTTACAAAAGAAGAAGTGAGACTTTTCATGGAAGAAGAGTTTGGTGTTGAGATTGTTAAAGAACGTAGAATGAAATTCTTTTAATGTGAATATTAGAGGTGAAATGTTTGCCTGAACGTGCAAAATTTGGAAAGGGAAGCCGAAGATGTAGACGGTGTGGCACTCATAGAGGTTTGATCAGATCTCATGGCATAAATATTTGTCGCCGTTGTTTCCGGGAAGTAGCTGATAAACTTGGTTTCAAGAAATTTGGGTAAGGGAGATAAAAATGACTCTTATGGATACTTTAGCCAATGCGATGTCTAATGTTTATAATCATGAACTTGTTGGTAAGAAAGAAGTAATAGTTAAACCAGCGTCTAGAGTAATTGCAGCCACCTTACGTGTACTTCAAAAAGCGGGTTACGTTGGTGAATTTGAGTTTATCGATGATGGACGCGCAGGGATATTTCGAGTGCAATTATTAGGACGAATTAATAAATGTGGTGTTGTAAAGCCACGTTATCCTGTTAAGTTTAGAGATTTTGAAAGATGGGAAAAACGATATCTTCCAGCTAGAGGCTTTGGCTTGCTCGTAGTGTCAACACCCGAAGGTGTTATGTCTCATACAGATGCAAAACATCAAAAAACCGGTGGACGGCTGTTAGCTTACGTATATTAGATCTTACATGAAGGATTTTGACTTAAACTTTTTTAGGTGAATTACTATGGTGAAACAAGCTCTCGTTGAAGAAATGATTGAGATTCCAAGGGATGTAAGTGTGGATTTAACTGAATCTACTATAATAGTCAAAGGTCCAAAGGGAGAACTGAAAAGAGATTTTAACCATGCTCACGTTTCAATTATAAAAGAAAATAATGTGATTAAGACCCAAAACTACTTTCCTAGAAAAAAAGAAAGGGCACTTGTAGGTACAATAGCTTCCCATATACGAAATATGCTCAAAGGCGTGACAGATGGATTTATTTACAAAATGAAAATTGTATATTCACATTTCCCGATTTCAGTGGAAGTTAAGGGTAAAGAAGTTCTTATCAAAAATTTTACTGGTGAACGTTCTCATAGAAGAGCCCGTATTTTTGGAAACACCTCTGTACGCATGGAAGGCAAAGATACATTGCTTATTGAGGGTATTAATATAGAAGAAGTTGCTCAAACCGCTGCAAATATACAGCAATCGACTAAAATTAGAAAAAAGGACATTCGTGTGTTTATGGATGGCATTTACGTCTCTGAGAAAATCAAGTGAGATTGATTGACTTCTTCCAAAAACTTAAAGTCTTTTTTTACTGATTTGTAAAGAATGAGATATTTTATTTTATAAGTAAGCTTGTTGTTTGAGACGATCTCAAATTCACATTTTAAAAGATAAATTATCTTACTTATTTGAGCGGAACAAACTGAGAACTCTTAGTCGCTCCAACACCAGGATTGCCATGATTTACCCTTTTACACGTTGGGGCGAGTTCACCCAAATACTTACCAATCATTTCTGGTCTTATTGTAACCTCTATGAAAGTTATTCCATTGTATATGCCGATTGTGAAACCGACGAGTTCAGGTAAAACAATCATGTCCCTATTATGTGTTCGAATAATTACGTTCTTTCCTTTTTTGACCGCACGCCTTGCTTTCCGAATATTTTCTAATAACTTTTTTTGTCGTGGTGGTAGACCGCGTAATAAAGATCTCCGCTGTCGTGCTGGTAATAGCTTAATGATGTCATCCATAGACATTTTTTGTAACTCTTCAAGAGTGTGGCCGCGATATGTGAAAACCTTCTTTGACATCAGTAATCACCTTTTTCTTGTCCTAAAAAGGATATCATGCTCCTTTTAAGAATGTTTTGTTAAAGTAGTGGGTCTATCTTGTCTCTTTTATCTGAGATGGAATAGTCTAAAATGAGGTGGAAATCTCTTTGAAAAACTATCAAGCAATTTAAGGGTTTTCATGTATAGCTTTTATAATAAGTTTAGGAGTTTAAACTAAAATATCAATAAAAATATCTACGAGGCTAAAAGTGATAAAAATGGTAAGAACACAGAAACAACTCTTTGGTACAAACGGCATACGCGGTGTTGCAAATAAAGAAATTACTGCTGAATTTTGTGTTAATATGGGTAGTGCCATTGCAACCCATTTCGGGAGAGGAACCCTGATTGTGGGGTGCGATGGGCGTACAAGTAATCAAATGCTGAAATCAGCTGTCATTACAGGTATCGTTTCCGCAGGTCTTGGCGTTCTTGATATCGGCTTATGCCCAACGCCTGCCCTCCAGTATGTAATACCTATCTACGGTGTTAGAGGGGGCGTAATGATTACAGCGTCCCATAATCCTCCTGAATACAATGGTATCAAGGTTATGGATAGAGATGGGGTTGAAATCTCTAGTGAAGAGGAATTAACTATTGAGACAATTTATTTTGAAAAAAGACAACATCTGGCAGAATGGAATATGATTGGAACTATCCAAACGGAGTCAAAGGCGTGTGATGTATACAAAGAAGCAATAAAGACACATGTGACGGGCAAAGATGAGATTCTAAGGACAAAATTGAAAGTAGTCATCGATCCAGCAAACTCTGTTGGTGCATTAGTGACCCCATATGTACTTAGGGAACTTGGCTGTAGTGTAATAACTATTAATGGCCACATTGACGGTGGTTTTCCGGGAAGAACCCCAGAGCCCACCCCAAAGACACTTAAAGATCTTTCAAAAATCGTGATAAGCGTAGGTGCAGATTTCGGTGTAGCACACGATGGAGACGCTGATCGTGCGATATTTGTGGATGAAACAGGTGTTGTACAACCAGGAGATCGTACTTTTGCACTTATCGAAAAGCATGTCCTGTCAAATAACCCGAAAAACAAAGTAGTAACGCCCGTTGCTTCTTCTTCAATGATTCAAGAGATTGCGAAGGAAAGTGATTGTGAAGTTGTATGGACAAAAGTCGGATCGGTAGGTGTCTCAAGAGCAATTATACGGGAAAAAGCGATCTTAGGTGGCGAAGAAAATGGTGGTGTATTTTTCAGTGAATTCCAACCCGTGCGTGATGGGGCAATGACTGCTGCATTGATTGCAGAGATTGTTTCTAAATCGAAAAAAAGCCTATCTACTTTATTGGGCGAGTTACCGCAGTATTTTAATGTAAAGCTCAAGACCTCATGCCCAAACGAAAAGAAAGCGAAAGTAATTGAAAAAATTTTAGAAAAAACAAGAGAGTACGATTCGATTACAATTGATGGTACGAAGATTCTTACGGATGATGGTTGGGTTCTTATTCGTCCCAGTGGTACTGAGCCAATTTTTCGAAGTTTTGCTGAGGCAAAAACACAAGAACGAGCTAAAGAATTAGCTGAGTGGGGCATTTCACTTGTAAAAGATGCCCAAAAAGAGGTGTGAAAGGTAAACTGGTGAAAATATAATAACTGACCGCATGAGATGATGTAAACTACCTCACGCGAAAGAAGTGAGGTTTTTAGTTTTACTTGGTCTCAGTCCTCTACCTATATGAGATAGAGTTTCAACCTCATCGCACGCTACCTCATGGGCGTGTTTACAGCAGCCCAGTAATCCTCATCTGGAGTCGGGCTATACCAGTTTACTCGTTCATCATCCTTGAGGTCATTAACCGTTTCCACTTCTACGAGAGGTGTGCCTTGAGCTCACTTACTTATATCCCAGAACATATATTTAAAAGTGGAAAGACCCTGCTATAAATGAAAAACACCCTCAATTCCTCCCCACCCTAAAGGGCCGGGGCTTCCTTGAGGGGGATCAGTGAGGTAGTTGAATTGGTACTTGAAAAACTAAGTAGTTCCTTGAATAGTGCGTTACGCAAATTACTTCGTATGCCTACTATCGATGAAAAAGCAATCAAGGAACTCGTCAAAGACTTACAGCGCGCTCTTTTACAAGCAGATGTCAAGGTGGATCTTGTTTTTGAACTTTCAAAGAACATTGAACGACGAGCGTTATCAAAGGAACTTCCTCCTGGTATCACTAGAAGAGAGCATGTTATAAAGACTGTTTATGATGAACTTGTAACAATTCTTGGTGAAAAAACTGAAACCATCCCTATTAGGCCCGGAAAAACGTCAGTAGTGATGGCCGTTGGAATTCAAGGCAGCGGAAAGACAACGTCTTGTGGCAAATTAGCCTATTTCTATAAAAAGAAAGGATTCAAGACTGCACTCGTATGTGGTGATACATATCGTCCTGCAGCGTTTAATCAACTCTCACAACTGGCTGCATCCATAAATGTCCCGATTTTTGGAGACACTTCGGAAAAGGACGCAATAAAGGTTGTAAACAAAGGGGTTGAGCAATTTTCAAATGAAAAATATGAAGTAATTATTGTAGATACCGCCGGACGTCACAAGGATGAAACATCACTTATAGAGGAAATGAAAGGCATCGAACGTGCCATTAACCCACAAGAGATCATTTTAGTAATAGATGGAACTCTTGGTCAACAAGCGTATATTCAGGCTGAAGCTTTTAAGGATGCCACAGATATCGGCGCAATACTTGTAACAAAACTTGATGGAAGTGCTCGTGGAGGTGGTGCTTTATCTGCAGTTGCTGCAACAGGAGCCCCAATAAAATTCATCGGTATTGGTGAAAAAATCGAAGATTTGGAAAAATTTAACAGTTCTCGCTTTGTTGGAAGATTACTAGGTATGGGCGATCTATCATCACTTATTGAAAAACTTAGAGACGCAGAAGTCACTCCTTCTAAAAAAGAAGCCAAAGTATTTCTTTCAGGTAAATTCACTCTATTAGAGTTCAGAGAGCAGATCAAGAAAATGAAAAAGATGGGTCCTCTTTCAAAGATATTCAGTTTTCTTCCAGGTGTATCTAATATTCCGGATGAATTAAAATCAATGTCTGAAGAAAAAATCAAGCTATGGGAACATGTTCTTGATAGTATGCGCAGTGAAGAATTAATAAATCCTAAACTTTTGAAACGTTCTCGTGTTGTTCGTGTTGCACGAGGCTCTGGAACAGATATAAAAGATGTAAGAGAATTACTTCAACAATATAATATGCTCAGAAAACTTATGAAAGGCATGAGAGGACGAAGGCGGATGAAAGGACTTCCTATGATGCCCGGTGGGCTTCCTGATATGCCCATGGACCTATAGTTCACAATCATTATGTTGTCTTTTTTCCTTCCACCACAGAAGTAGCGGGTTTCCTTGAGTTGTTTTTACGGAATTATAGTGATTTATATGAATGAAAACCACCTAGATAATAAGATTTGCGATAAGGCAATTGAACTTCTGAAATCCCATAAATATCTATGCGATAGTTGTCTTGGTCGGCAATTTGCGACGTATGGTAGTGGTTTGACTAATAAAGAACGAGGATTTGCAATTAAAACTCTACTAACTATGAATGCGCATCGCCTTGAAGATGTAGAATTATTGAAGGTCCTTGCCACTCATGGTAAATTTGAGAGTGCTATTAAAACACTAGTAATTTTTGGAATAGAAACGCAACCCCATGATTCAGAGTGTTTTTTATGTGAGGGGATCTTTGATGATTTGCCAAAATATGCGAATGAAATTATTGAAAAAATCAAAGATATTGATTTCAACACCTTTCTTGTTGGGTCAAAAATTTCGCCCTTAATATTAGAGCGTGAGGATGAACTTCGAGCAACTTATCGTATTGAATCAGGTGAAGCATGCAAGTCTGAATTAAATAGAGAACTCGGAAAGTCCTTTGAAAAACTTACTGGAAAGAATGTAAGTTTTCAGAACCCAGATGTGGTTATACTTCTGGATACAATAAACAGAGAAATCTCAATATCTGTGAATCCGCTTTTCATCTATGGACGTTACCGGAAATTAATTCGAGGAATCCCACAAAGCACGTGGATCTGTTCATCATGTCAAGGAAAAGGATGTAGTGAATGTAATGGGACGGGGAAACGATATTCTGAATCAATAGAAGAACTAATCTCCAATCCCACATTAGAATTAACCAAGGGCAAAGATGGCATTCTTCACGCCTCAGGACGCGAAGATATAGACGCAAAGATGCTTGGAAATGGAAGGCCCTTTGTGCTTGAAATTAAAGAGCCTAAAATACGCAACATTTCGTTAGATAAACTTCAAGAGACAATCAACAACTATGCTCAGGGAAAAGTAGAAGTATTAGATCTAAGGAAGATTACTCGAGAGATAATTAGACAAATCAAGGCGCGCTCTAAATTCACAGAAAAAACTTATAGATTGCTTGTAAAGGTTTCTCGCAAAATAGAACCCGCTGATATAAATAGAATTGAGCAAGCATTTCAATCTATCACCATCGATCAGCGGACACCTCAACGAGTTCTGCACAGGCGTGTAGACAAGATTCGCCAGAAAAGAGTATTTAGTTTGAAAATTAATCAAATCCTTGATGATAATATTATGGAAGTTATTGTTCACTGTGAAGGAGGTCTCTATGTCAAAGAATTGTTAACAGGAGATGAAGGATTTACTAAACCCAGTGTTAGCGAATTACTTAATTCAGACATTGAAGTATTAGAAATTGACGTTATCAAGGTTCATTCTAACTTATAATATTTGGTTTTTGTTCAAATCTCTCAATTTGGGTTGTCTTTAGATATGTCAAAAGCACTTAAATGCGAATTTGTTGAAATCTGTAAACTTCTTTATGTAAGAGGTCTTGCTAAGGCTTGGGGAGGAAATGTAAGCGTTCGGAATGGAAAAAATCACATAATCATTACTCCGAAGGGAGCATCATTATTTGATATCTCTTTAGATAATCTTGTTGTAACAACTCTTGACGGATTAGTGATAGAGGGAGGTGAACCTTCATCAGAATTACCAATGCATAGCGCAATTTATCATACAAGGTCTGATATAGGGGCTATCATTCATATTCACTCTCTTTATTCGACTCTTTATTCGATTCTTAAAAAACCGATTGAATTATTGACCCCTGAGAGCAAAACCCTAATTAGAGCACTTCAAATTGTTGAATATGCTGAACCAGGTTCGCAGGAACTTGCTGAAATCGTAGCTAATCGCTTTAAAGATCATAGTGCCTGCATTCTTGCTCGCCATGGAATTGTTGTTGGTGGAAGTTCTTTAAAAGACGCCTATTATCTCGCTGAATTGATAGAGGAGACTACGAAACTTAATTTTTTAATGAAATTAATTCGTAGTTAAGAATTAACATAGACGGTTCTTTTAAGGTCTTGAATGACTAAAACAACTTTTAATAATGTAAGCCTTTGCATAATGCAAAAATGAAAAGAAAAAATGAGAAAGTTAGATTGATTTAATCGGAGATCGTCTCTAAGATACTAACAGCATTCCATATTCGCGTCCTAGCATGGAGGGGACAATTTGGATCCTGAGAAATTTCATCTAGAATTGAAATCGCATTAGAAGCTTTTACCGCAGCGCTGTCTACCTTATCTGTTTCTATTGCATCGATACTCTCATTGGCAGCTCTTCGAATATTTCTGGGGACACTGGTATCCTCTGATATCATCTTAAGTACTTGGAGGACTTGCTTTAATTTTTCCTGTGTTTCTTCGTTCATTTATTTCGCCTCCACATTTAATCAGCAAAGGAACTAATAGTAAATTATTCATATTCCTTAATCATACAGCAGTAAGAGAGGTTTTTAAAACTTTTTCACTATACATTAATTGTTAAAGGAATCTGAATTGCAGGCGAGACTGTTGAAAGAATCTGATACAAAAAAAGAAGAGGCAGGCATTCAAAAAGCAGTGGAATTGATGAGGAAGGGCGCGACAATGCTAAATGAAGCGTGCCCAGAGTGTTCTGGTCCTCTATTTCAATTAAAAGATGATATTATTTGCCCTCAGTGTGAAAAAAAGGTGCTAATAGTTTCCGATGAAGCAGAAGTTCAAGAATTAGAGAAAGAATCTCTTTTAACGGAATTAGATCAAGCCATTTGTATACAAATTGAAAATGTGATGAGGAGATTAAAAGAAGAAATTGATGCTGACGAACTTATGACAATAGGACGTCTAACTATTTTATGGCTTGAAATCCTCGAAAAAACTAAACGTATACGCTCTTGAAAGGATTTGTTTGCCCTCACAGGCTTATAATTTTACATTGTTGCCTTGTTCAGCGAAATCTTGAATTTTTAATGACATTTGAATACTTGATGGCTAAATATTGGCAATATATGCTTTTATTTCTTCTAAAATCTTTTTTCTTAGGCTCATAACCTCACGCACGTCTACTCCACGCGCCTCTTTAATAACTGTCTTTAGTTGTACAATATCTCCCACGGCTTGTATGTTTTCTATGTCCACAGGAAATTCGACTTCAAGGCCTTTAACGACAATTTCAGCCTTTATTTGAGGAAGAGCCGAAATGCTGAGACGGATGCTGCGTACTATGCCGATGCGTTTGGCGCTGGCGTCTACAACCTCTTTTCCTAATATCTTTCCTGGCACGATGAGTTCGTACAACTCAATTTCGGTGAGTTTTTTTCCTTCAGGGATTTCTGAATTCGTTCTTAGCCCTCCTTGTCTTTTTATTACATCTAAATAATTGGTGAATTTTTCCTTTTTTTATATGCGTATCATTAATGAAAGTTGTAGATTAGCATATGTTTGTTATCTTGAAATTTCAATTAAAAACTACATCAAACCCTTCGCTAAACTTTCTTTAGCTTAGTCTTTTATTCTACTACACTATGATTGGGTAAAACTCTTTAATGAAACATTATTGAAATTTTATCTTGATAAACAGAATTGAATATCCCTTGTGTAAAACATTTATTCATTTGCTTATTGCGGTTTCTGGTGCGAATTCATGACTTATAAAGCAGTTATAATCACGCCATCGTTTCCTAGATACCTCAACGATCCAGTTTCTCCATTTCTTTTTGAATTGTTTACTCGGGTTGTAAAACTTGGTTTTGAGATTCATGTCGTTTCACCTCAGGATTACATTATACCAGGTATTGGAAAAGTATTAGAAGAAGAAACCTTAGAGGGTATCCACGTACATCGTTTCTCGTACATGCGCCCACCATGGCTTCAAACTTTGACTTACCGAGATAGAATGCCCGCTAATCTCGAAGAATCAGCATTTGCAAAAATGCTTACGCCTTTTTACTTGCTAAATGCTGCACGGAAGACTATAGAAATTTGTAAGAACTATAATGCCGATATAATCTGCCCTTTCTGGGCTCTCCCACAAGGACTCATAGGAATCTTGGTTAAACGCATTTTTAACCGACCGCTGATTGTTGGGACGTTTCCTGTTGAAATTGCCCTTTCTCAATCTAAGTATCAGTTTATGATGCCTGCCCTTGACTTAGTCTTCAAAATGGCTGATGTAATTATACCTAATTCAAATTTCACAAAAAAAGAAATTGAACGTATGGGTGTTAACCCCAAAAAATTGAAAATGGTTTACCCAGGCGTAGATCCTAAAAAATTCAATCCACATTTAGATGGTTCCGTTGTTAGGAAAAAATATAATTGTAATGGCGATCCTATTCTTCTTACTGTTTGTAGATTGGTTGAGCGGAAAGGTATAAGATATCTAATAGATGCATTACCCTCAATACGAAAAGAGTTTCCAAAAGTGCAGTTGGTAATTATAGGAGATGGCCCTGAGAAAGAACCCCTGAGACAATTATCGGAAAGAATGGGAGAGAACGTTGTATTCTGCGGGATCGTCCCAGACCAAGAACTCCCCTATTTCTACGCGATGGCTGATGTTTTTATCCTGCCCGCGATTATAGACTCAAAAGGCGATACAGAGGGTTTGGGTGTGGTGATGCTTGAAGCTATGGCTAGTGGAGTCCCAGTGATTGCTTCTAGAGTGGGTGGAATTCCAGAAGCATTAAATTACGGAAAGGCTGGGATTCTCATCGAACAAAAGAACCCTAAACAAATCATAGAAACGGTGATCTCTCTTCTAAACAATGATAAATTGAGAACTTCTTTGATTAAAAAAGGTAGGGAATGGGTAATAAGCACCTTTAGTTGGGATATCCTTGCCAAACAAATAACTGAAATTTTCCGCTATTCCCTTACTCGTTAATGATCAAGAAAGCCCACTCCTTGAGGGGTGGGATGAATGGCGGTAGTGTACTGTGTTCACTTGCATTACCTTCATCACAGTCTCTCTAGCACTTAAATAGTTCTGGTGGCTCTCTTAGTTATTAACAGAGGCGTCAACCGTGAGAAGGACTAATACCTTCAAATTAAACCCCGCTAAAGAACAAGAGCGGGAGCTCCTCAGTCTGTCCACGATGCAATTCTAAAAGAGTAATAAGGAAGGAGAGATTGTTCAGGTGTGTTTCGTGTAACTTAGAAGTACATCGAGATGCCGTAGGCTGTATAAATATAGGTCTCGCCCAGGGAGAACCTCTCTCTGCGGTAGTCGTTAACAGGGCGGTGACACGCCCCACACTTCTCACTCTAGAAGTGTAAAACCCCAATGCTTTAGCGGTGGGAGTATGTCAGAATTTAATTATACCTTTTCTTAAACAATTTTTTTCTAAAAACAAAGACTAGAGTTACAAAAAGCACTATTACAGCACTTATTATCAGAATTGACAGAATTAAATTAGATGACATAGGATCCAGTTCAAAATAGTACTCCAAATAGTACTCCATAGTGCGCCCAACCTTGCTTAGACTTTTTCGGTCTACATTTTCTATAGTATCATTTGTTGTATGGTGCCATCTGAAGAAATCGTATCCATCCTTACTTCTTTGTTGGATTATATCCACGGCTGGAATTCCAGCGTCGATGAAGGGTCGATGGTCATCTATTATTGACGAACCTGTCTGGTCTAAAAAATTCTCGCCGTATCCGAGTTCATTTGCCAATTCCCAAATCCTATTTGTTTGCTGGGCATCAGAAGATCTTTCTTTGTGCAAATTCAAATTGTAATCTCCCACGATATCCAAAATCACCGCTAATTTCATTCGATTTTTATCTGAATCAGAGAGACTTTTAACAAAATGAGTGCTTCCAATAATCCACCCACTCTGTCCACCTCTCCAACCAGAAATGCCTCCTTGATCTTCTGCGTCAAATAGAACGATCCAAACTTCATATCCTTCCGGGATGGATAGGGCTCTTGCCAGTTCTAACAAAACCACGACTCCGGACCCGCCGTCATTTATTCCAGGAACCGGATCTTTGCGTTTATTTCTATCGGGATCCTTATCAGCCCACGCTCTAGCATCATAATGTGCTCCTAGAACTATGATTCCCTTGAAATTATTATTTTGGTTAGATTTTTTGGCGATTAAATTATTGAGTGTAATTTGTGGGCTAGAATGTTCCCAGCTTTGAATCTCTACCGACCATAACGAATTTTCCAATGTCTTTTTTGCATATTCTAAAAATTCTTTACTATTCTCACTTCCAGGGAGAAGAGGTGCTAACTGATCATATTCTTCAAGATGCTTAAATGCTACGCCTGTATCAAATTCCAGATCAGGTTGATTTAATGCCTGTAACTGTTGAGTTTGAAAAGGACAAATGATCGTACAGACTATCAGAAACGCAATACCGAACGTCTGGAATTTGGAATTAAAATACAAAAAATCACCAAACACGCAATTGATAGAATATTTGAAGGGTTCTATTATATGTTAATTTAAATCAAAGCCTTTTTCTTTCAATTTGCGGGAAACTCTTGATATAACAGATTGCTTCTTTCAGAAACTGATTTCAATAGCTTTTTCATCGACCTTTGTTGCATATCCCTTCTTAACCATAATTCTCATAATCTCATTGAGTTCCTTAGGTGGGATGGTACTGAATGATTGCTTCGCTCTCACAAGATCAATTAGGGTTATTACCCAGGAATCTTGGGCCCAAGCTTCTAGTATCCATTCGTAAATGATATCGGACCACGCTTCCAGGCTTCGCCAGTAAATCCGAAGTCGTGTTTCTTCTTTGCTGACCCATTTTGCAAGATTTCGTGCAATTAGAAATTCCATAATGGACCTTACGTCCTCTTCTGAGAGACTTCGCTTTATATCGGAGTTATACCAAGGATATTGATCCTTGAGCTCCATTAAACTTACGATATGCTTTGTAAAATATTTTGCCCAGTCTAAAAGAAGATTTGCCCAATCTTCGCGCCAGGATTCTAAATGATCGGCACGTGAAGGCTCTGAAAACATCCATGGATGCGAAATCCATTCATATTTCTTTTGAAAATACTCTTTTGCCTGTGTCTCAGCGTTGTAAGTTTTAGCTTTTTCTAGCTCAATTTCTGCTTTTTCAATCTCTTTTTCAAGTATTTCAAGTTCTTTATCCACTACAGCAGTTATTGTTTCTTTTGGTTTTTTAACGGTCACTTTTTCTTTGGTCTCTTTTACTTTTGTCTTTGTCTTAACTCCTGTTTCTTCATGTATTTCTTCTTTCGGAGTTGATTTCTTGTCCTTTGCCGTTTTCTTTTTTTCTTTCTTTTTCACTGACAACTCTATCACCAGAAGCGCCTAATCTGCCCCGAATTCTGCAAACCATTCATCAAATCTTTGTAGTTCACCAGAGGAAACGCTTGGTCTAATTTTTTCCATAGCTAAGGTGAAGTCTCCTTTTGCTACATGTCGAACTTGAACGCTTGTATCTGTTAAAGCACCAGCAGCATCTAATTCACGGACTGGCATCATTATTGCCTCTCGGCATATAAGAGCAATATCTGCACCAGAATAGCCTTCTGAAAGCATAGCTAACTCTTCAAAGTTGACTTCTGGTGCGTGTTCTACACCTTTAGTATGTATTTTAAATATCGCTTGGCGTGCTTCCAAATCAGGTAGGGGAACATAAATCCTCTTTTCAAAACGTCTTCGAAAGGCAGCATCTATTTCCCACGGAATGTTAGTTGCACCTAAAACAACAATCCTGTCTTCTGCCTTGCTAGTAACACCGTCCATAGCCTGCATAAGTTGTGTTTTGACTCTCCGAAGTGCATCGTGTTCGCCAGCAGCCCGTTCTGTGGCAATAGAGTCAACCTCATCAATGAATACCAGCGAAGGCATTTTCTCTTTTGCTGCTTCAAACAACTCCCTCACTAGTTTTTCACTCTCTCCAAGCCACTTGCTTATTATCGCTGCTGCTGAAACATTGAAAAAGGTCGCATCACATTCAGTAGCTACAGCCTTAGCAATTAATGTCTTTCCACATCCTGGAGGACCAAAAAGCATAATACCCTTCCACGGTTTTCTAGCACCTTTAAATAGATCTGGACGAACCATAGGCAGAATAATAGCTTCTCGTAACGCAGATTTAGCTGCTACTAAACCCGCCACATCTTCCCATGCAACATTAGGTTTTTCTCCAATGATCGTCTCTTCGATTGCAGCCTCAATTTCGTCCTCTGATTTATCGGCCTCACTGTCTACACTGACTGGTTTCTTAGCAATTTCTTTTAACTCAGTTGCGCGTGCTAAGTATTCTCTTGCTTTTCTATAATAGAGGTTCCTCATATCTTTGCTTTGCTCAAGACCAATGAGCTTCTGAAGAACGGTAGCAGCATTCAAATAATTGTTAATGGCTTCTTTATACCTTCGAGCTTGATCATATTGAAGGGCTTTCTTTGCATAGTTTGATGCTTGTTGGAGCATAGCTTGACTCATATTCGTCACCTTTCCGAATTAGCAAGGCATTATATATTACCTGAATCATGAATGAACAACCATTCTAAAAAAATCTTTTGAAGTACTCTTTGAAGGATTCTTTTGAAATGTTAGAAATCTCAAAAAGTGGTCAAGTTAAACCTTTAAGGTCTTAACTGTGCTTATTATTCATTTTATCTGGTCATTGAGAAAAACTTTAATAAACTCCTCACCAGTCAACTGCCCAAAACTACCTCTGCTACAGGAGTCTTCAGTAAAAGTCTTGATATCGTCAGGTTCTTCATTTTTATCATAAATTAAGAAAGGAACTGGCTCACAGGTATGAGTTCTTACACTTATTGGGTTATAATGATCAGTTAGAACCGTTAGCTTAACATCGTCTTTTAGCTGATCAAAAATTCTTTTAACGAGCCTCTTGTCAAAGTCCTCTATACACTTAATTTTCAGTTTCCAGTCCCCTTGATGCGACGCCTCATCAGGTGCTTCTACATGAACATAAACCAGATCATAGGTTTCTAAAGCCGTTAGACATGCCTCTGCTTTTCCTTCGTAATTGGTATCATATAAGCCAGTCGCGCCGTCTACATCTATTACATTAAAACCCGCATAAATGCCTAATCCACGGATTAAATCAACAGCAGAAATCACAGCTCCTTTAATACCAAATTTTTCTTGAAACGTTTTCATAACGGGCTTTCTCCCAGGTGCCCACGGCCAGATCATATTTGCTGCATTTTTGCCAGCGTTTACCCTTTTGATATTTACGGGATGATTCTCCAATACAGATCTTGATTGGATGATAAGGTTATTGAGAAACTCTGCAGTTTTTTCGCCGCTGATATTCTTAGCTTTTACAAGTACATCCTTGAAAGGTGTTCCAGGGACATCATGAGGAGGTGTACATATTAAATCAGGGCTGTATTTGTGTTTTAAGATGAGGATGTGCCTGTAACTAACTCCTGGAAAAAATCTAATTTCCTCATTGCCAAGTTCTTTGGAGACTGCTTCGATTAACTCGTGGCTTTCTTCGCTTGAGATATGTCCTCCCGAATGGTTTTTAATTGTGTCATTTTCAACACAGATGGTATTACACCTAAAAGCAATATCTCTTTCATCAACGTTGATTCCCATTGCTGCAGCTTCTAGAACACCTCTTCCTTGAAAATTGCTTACATCGTACCCCAGTATGGACATATTTGCAAGGGCGCTTTCTGGATCGGCTCCCTCAGGTATTGTCACTAATTTACCACATTTACCCATAGAGGCTAGTTTATCTAGGTTAGGAGTTTTTGCAACTTCTAAAGGTGTTTTATGCCCTAATTCATCGATTGGATAATCCCCCATGCCATCTCCGACAATTATTATATATTTCATTATATCGCCACGATATAACTGCTTGAAAGAAGCTGTTATGTATTATTTGCATTTTCAGTTTAAAGCCCTTCATTTTCTAATCCATACAATTCTTAAATATTATTCTCCCGATGAGACTGATGAGAAAAGAATACGAATGATGCATAAGGTATTTAAGAATCAATTTTTTAAGATGATAGTGATCTAAATGGCACAGATCAAAATAACTTATTTTTCAATGCTTAGAGAAGTGACTGGCAGGCATGAGGAGGGCTTAGAAGTCGGCAATACTGTTCGTTCTGCTCTTCAAAAACTATTTGAGAAATATGGCGAAAGTTTGCGTAAAATTATAATCAAGGAGCAAGATATTCCTCATGATTCAGTAATAATCGCTTTAAACGGCAAATCGATCAAATATCTAAAAGGGCTTGATACGATATTGAATGATGGGGACAAATTGACATTCTTCTTTGCAGCTGGAGGCGGGTGAAATAAAATGGAGTCGGTCGTATTAGAAAAGTAAAAGTCAGCTAAGCAATTGCTTTACAAAAAATTTAAAAGATTAAATCTACCACCGGGTACCATCAGTTTCTGGGGCAGAATATATGATGATTTTAATGGAATCCACTTTCCTTACTAGTTCTTATCGTGCTTTCTATAACTTCTTCCCAGGAACAACGACAACTTATTAATACGCCCATCATGTTTTGATGTGGCGTTTTGGAGGTTTTTTGATGTCTATCTCTAATCAAAAATTACATCTATCAAAAAGGAGAGGCTGAGGCAAATTATGCGTGTTGTTATGAAATTTGGTGGCAGTTCAATTGGCAATGGATCGAATTTTGGCCAAGTAGCGCAAATTATCAATTCCTATGTAGAAAGTAATGAGACCATTGTATTGGTTTCAGCAATGGCAGGAGTTACCGATCATTTAATTGACTATGCAGAAAGATCTCAAAAAGACATTAAAAAAGAAGTTCTCAGAGACTTTATTCAAGAATTACTGAAAAAACATCTAAAAGCGGCAGAAGAGAGTATCGATGATGAGTTAATCCTAAAAGAGATCGAACAAAAACTTACTGAAACTCTTGAAGAATTAGAAAGAGTACTGATTGGCATCTCTTTATTAAAAGAACTGAGTTCACAGGCTAGAGATAAAGTTATGTCTTTTGGTGAACGACTATCTACGCCAATTCTTTGGGGTGCAGTCAAGAACTTGAATATTCCTGCTATGTATTTAACGGGATATGAGGCTGGAATTGTCACAGATGACCGTTTTGGCAACGCTCGACCTATTTGGAATATCTCCACTGAAAAAATTCAAAAAACTCTTTTGCCTCTTCTTGAACAGGGATATACACTAATTATTTCTGGTTTTATTGCCTCGACTGAAGATGGCCTTATCACAACTTTGGGACGTGGCGGTACTGATTTTTCTGCAGTGATAATTGGTGCTGTACTTGAAGCTGAAGAAATAATTTTTTGGAAAGAAACAACAGGTGTTTTAACAACAGACCCAAATCTTGAGCCAAATGCACAGACTATACCTTCTTTGTCTTATGCCGAAGCGATGGAACTTGCCTACTTTGGGGCGAAGATTCTCCATCCTAAATGCCTGCAGCCCATTATGGAGAGAGAAAACATTCTTGTTCGGGTCAAAAATACGTTTAAACCTGATGCGGAAGGATCAGTAATAGTACCCGTTACGGAACAGGTTGAAAATGTCGCAAAAGCAGTAAGTGTATTATTTAACGCTGGAATAATCGAAGTTGGGATAGGCACCCCTGGGGTGGTCGGGATAGCTGCACGCATTTTTGAGGCTTTCGAAAAAGCGGATACAAATGTTATAATGATTTCTCAAAGTAGTAGCGAAGCAAACATCTCCGTTGTTGTAAATCGTTCTGATATAAGAAAAACAGAAAAAACTTTGAAAGAGACATTTGCTCATACAAACTATATCAAATATGTTCGCAGCGAAGACGACATATGCGTCATTGGGGTAGTGGGAGAAGGTCTAAAGGGTACTCCCGGAGTTGCGGCTAAGGTTTTCCAAGCTGTTGCACAAAAAGGGGTAAATGTCCGAATGATTGCACAAGGATCATCGGAATTGAATATCAGTTTTGTTGTCAAGGAAAAAGACGGAGGCTTAACAGTTAGGGCACTTCATGAGGCTTTCGAATTAGGTAAAAAAATAATTAAGTGAAAGGGATTTAAAATGGATAAAATCAAAATAGGAATATTAGGTGCAACGGGCGTAGTCGGACAAAACTATGTTCGATTATTAGTAAATCATCCATGGTTTGAAATAGTAGACGTTGCCGCATCACCCAGGTCCGCTGGAAAAACATATTATGATGCAGTAAAAAAGAAATGGCAGATGATAGTTCCCGTCCCAGAAAACGTTAAGAATTTAATTGTCAGAGACGTGCAAGATGTTGACTCATTAAATCCAGAGGTATCATTCGTATTTTCAGCAATGACCCTTCCAAAAGAAGATACCAGAAAGGTTGAATTTGCATATGCACACAAAGGAATTCCAGTAGTCAGTAATAGTTCAGCAAATAGACGGATCGAAGATGTACCGATGTTAATACCCGAGATTAATCACAAACACGTAGATGTCATTCCAATCCAACAAAAAAACCGCGGGATTGAAAACGGCGGCTTTGTTGCTGTCAAGCCAAATTGTTCTCTTCAAAGTTACATGACCCCTCTTTATGCACTGGAACAAGCTGGATATAAGATAGATAAAGTAATTATTACAACCCTACAAGCAACGTCTGGCGCGGGTTATCCTGGTGTGCCTTCACTGGATTTGGTGGACAATATTGTTCCTTATATAAGTGGTGAAGAAGCTAAATCCGAGGAAGAACCGCTAAAAATACTGGGAAAAATTGGTGAAAAAGGAATTGAGAATTATAAAGATATTCAAATAAGTACAACTTGCACCAGAGTTCCAGTTGTTGACGGCCACACCGCGTCAGTTAATGTTAAGTTCAAGAATAAAGTCCCGACTCGTGAGGAGATTTTAAAAATTTGGAGGAAATTCAAGAGCGTACCTCAAGAGTTAAATTTACCTTTTGCACCAAAACAGCCAATTATTTACATTGACAATGAAGATCGGCCACAACCCCGGAAGGATAGAGATAACGATAAAGGAATGGCAGTAACCGTGGGTCGACTCCGAAAAGATAATGTATTTGATTGGAAATTTGTGAGTTTAAGTCATAATACCGTAAGAGGAGCTGCTGGTGGTGGAATCTTAAACGCTGAATTGCTCAAAACTAAAGGTTATATAAGATAGGGGAAATCTCTTCTTAATGACCTTTCATAGCAGTTTTATCTTGGTTTTGACGACAAAAATAATTCAGACAAGAATGAGAACAAAAAATAATAATAGACAGTGTACAGTAACTTATTATGGATCAAAATTCAAAAGACAATACAATTCCTTCTCTACAATGTGGAGGACAGGATTACTTGTCTGAAAAAGAAGACGTTCCCGAAGCTATCGAAGCTACCGAAGATAAAATAATACGGCTTCTGTATGAATTAGAGGATAAAAGTTCAAGTTTAAGAGACGATGTTGCCTATTTACTTCGCACTCTTGCGAAGCGACGAAAAGAAATCAACATACTGATTAATGCGTTGAAACATGAAGACAGTATTATTCGAAAAAACGCCGCGTATATTCTTGGGAATATTAGAGAGCCTCTGGCTGTTGAGCCACTTATTGAGATATTAAATGACGAGGATGCGGATGTTAGAGGCGAGGTTGTTAGAACATTAGGCGCTATTAGAGATGATCGTGCTATAGAGCCTTTAATCAAAACATTTCATGATGAATGTCGAGAGGTTCGAGGATGGGCAGCTTCAGCGTTAACGAAAATTGGTTTTTCAGCAGTAGATCCTCTTATTGCAGCATTGGATGAAGACAACAATAATATTCGAATGAATGCGACATGGGCACTTGGTCATATTGAAGATAGTGCTGAAAAAGCTGTGGCACCGATCACAGGAGTACTTGATGATGACAACGATGAGGTTCGTTTCTATGCAGCAGAAGCATTAGGAATATACATGGATATAAGAACCGTATTAACCTTGCTTGATTCATTGAGAAACGATCTTGATGAAAGTGTTCGATGGAAAATCATAGAGGCGTTAGGATTTATTAAAGATAAAAGAGCCGTCAAACCCTTATTTGAAGCGCTAGCAAATGAAGACGCAGGAATCCGCCGAAAAATTGTAGAAGTACTTAGTTTTTTAGGAGATAAAGGCGCAATTGTGGAGTTGCTCAATTCTTTAAAATATGATGAGGACCCAGGAGTTAGATGGCGTGCAGCAGAATCATTGATGCACCTTGATGAAGAACTTGCAATTGGTCCACTAATTGTAGCATTAAATGATGAGGATGCAGGGGTCGTAAGAAAGGCTGTGCAACTACTTGGACGAATTGGCGATCAACGTGCAATCCAGCCGCTTACTGAGATGAAAAAAGAAGAACTTGATATAACTATTTTTAAAAGAGTCGAAGAAGCTTTAGATAACATTACTAAAAGATTTGGCGTAATATCTCAGGATAATCTCTGACTATTTTCGAGTCTAAGCTAATTTTAAAAACCACTCCTTTGGTGTGTGATAGATTGGATCTAATGACAGAAGTTGAGAATGAGTATATCAACCGGACGAAAAAATCACAGAAGATGTATCAACTTGCAAAAAAATTTCTACCGGGAGGAGATGCAAGAACTGTCACGTTTTTTAAACCATATCCTGCTTTTATTGTGAAAGGCAAAGGATACCAACTTCATGATGCTGATGGGAATAACTATATTGATTTTCTGAATAATTACACCTCATTGATACACGGACACTGCCATCCAAAGATCATTAATGCGATTAAAGAACAACTGGAAAATATTCAAGCAATTCATGCCCCAACTGAATATCAAGTTAAATTTGCTGAAATGATTAGTGAAAGATTTCCATCTATAGATAAAATCCGTATTATGAATTCTGGCACTGAAGCGACCATGAATGCGGTACGGTTAGCACGAGCATATACCGGCAAAGAAAAGATTTTGAAGGCTGAGGGTGGCTATCACGGTACTCATAATTATGCGCAAATAAGTATACACCCCCACTTGGAGGATTCAAATCCTTTAATTCGCCCAAAAAGTATTCCTGAGAGTAAAGGCATTCCAAAGAGCGTCCTGAAAGATGTTATAATTTTCCCCTTTAACCATCCGCAAATTACTGAAAATCTAATCAAAGAAAATAAGAAAGACTTAGCTGCCGTGATTGTTGAGCCGGTGATGGGTGCTGCAGGCATCATATCTCCAAAAGACGATTATTTGAAGTTCCTAAGGGAAATAACTGATGAAAATAACGTTCTCCTGATTTTTGATGAGGTTATAACTGCTAGACTTAGCAGAGGTGGAGCACAACAATATTTCAACGTAATTCCTGACATTACTACATTTGGAAAACTGTTTGGGGGCGGCACACCAATTGGAGTGATTGGCGGAAGAGATGAAATTATGATGCTGTATTCTCCGGAGAGAAAAGAATTCTTAAGCCAATCAGGAACTTTTAATGCTAACCCTGTAACATTAATTGGGGGCATAGCAACATTAGAATTATTGAATGATGAAGCTTACACACAATTGAATTCATTAGGCAACTCATTAAAAGACGGCATTTCGGATACATTCAGAGAATTTGGGATCAATGCCCAAGTTACTGGAGAGGGTTCACTTCTTAACGTGCATTTCACAGAAAAGGGTGTCATAGACTACAGAAGTGCCTCGACATCTAATGTTGAACTCTGTTCGTTGCTCTACCTATCAATGCTTAACCATGGGATCTGGATAGCTCCGAGATTATTGTCATGTATTTCGACCCCAATGTCAAAAAAAGAAATTGAGTCATTTCTTGAGGCATTTAGAGCGTCCTTAAGTCGGATGAAGCCATTTATTAAAGATTTAGCTCCTCTTTTGATTAAGAACTAATAGCCTATAGGTTGAGATGACTTTGGAAGAACTAGAAAAGACTCTTGAAGAGCAAGAAAAACTAGAGATCATTAAATTCATTCATGACAGGAATTTTCGTCTAATAGAGTTGGCAGACAGCAAAGCAACATCTATACTTACCGTCAATGGCATCATGCTGACCGTTGTTTTTGCGTTGGCCAGTTTCATTCCTGGATTCTTTGATCTTGTAACTCTAAACGACTACATCAAAATCGGTTTTTTCAGTGCGTATCTATTATGTAGCGGAGCAAGCCTCTTCTTCAGTATAAGAACAATTTCGCCCATACAGGATACTGGGATTCCGCCACCAAAAAATATTTTCTATTATAGGCAAATTCTGAGATACAAAGACGTGAATGAATACATCAGCGATGTTGAAGAGCAACTCAACGATTTTTCTTCGGTATTGCGATCTTTGGCTAATCAGATCTATTCAATCTCCACTGTAAACCAACGTAAGTATAAGAACGTCCTTCGATGTGTCTGGTTGCTCTTATTCTCTTTTCTTATATTTATCCTGCTGATCATTTCGCTGTTCATATGAGCTTCTATGCAAATACGTAAAAATTTAAATCTTAGACCTTTTCTTTACTGACTGGGGTTCAATTGAAAGCGACAATTGTTGAAAAACCAACCTATCAAATCATCGGACCACTCAAACGCATAAATCAGAAGCAAACTGTATTAAGTCGTACGGCATGGGATCCTGTATTTCAAGAATTGAAACTTAAGTACCAACAGAGGCGAAATGAGCGGATTCGAAAAGCATCAGAAGCTTACGCGTTTAGAGATGCCTCGTGGTATCTGGCAGATAATTTAGGAAATCATGCAGGGTTTATGCATGGCAATGAGGGGCTCTACTCTTGGGAAAGTCTTGAAAGTACTGACGAAAACCTGGATGCACAAACCAACGTTCAAAAGATCACAATCAGCGACCCTGCTGAAATATCTGAGAAAATAAAAAATGTAGGCAGATTTTTTGGGGCAAGTCTAGTAGGAATAACTGCATTGAACGAGTTTTGGGTCTATTCTCATTCCTACAACAGATTGAATGGACAAAATGATCCACTAGACATTCCCTTCGAGGAACTCAAATTTGCTATTGTAATGGCAATAGAGATGGACTATGAAAAATTCATGATGTCGGATATTGAAGTTTCTGCAGCAACCGGACTTGGATATTCTAAAATGGCTTTTGCGGCGAGCCACCTAGCCCAATATATTCGAAATTTAGGTTATCGTGCGCTTCCTTGCGGTAATGATACCGCATTCAGCGTTCCACTTGCCATTGACGCAGGATTGGGTGAACAAGGAAAACACGGAATGTTGATTACGCCAGAGTTCGGACCTCGGGTAAGACTCTGTAAAGTGATTACTAACCTTCCGTTGTCGCCTGACAAGCCCATTGATTTTGGAGTGCAAGAATATTGTGAAGAAATGTGTGATAAATGCGTGGACAACTGTCCTGCGCATGCAATCAAAGGTAAAAAAGAAGCTAAGAATGGTGTATTAAAGTTTACGATAAATGCTGAAAGTTGCTTTGAATTTTGGTGTGATCAGGGTAATGATTGTAGCATCTGCATTAAAATTTGCCCTTTCAACAAGAAACGATAATCAAAAAATTGAGCATTAAATAAAAAGAATGTTATTGTTCAAGCACGAATTCATCTACTGAAACGCCGAAATGTCTTCCTCCTTTTTCAGTAAGAACAAGAACCTCATCGCCTACTTGTAAATCTGAAACGGATATTGCGCTTCCATCTGGAGATACGAGTCTGATTGTTTCTGCGTTTTGTAGAAGGGTTTTTCCGACAATTCCATCGTATTCCGCTTTCACTAAAATGAGTGGTCTTCGTTCTATTTTCGCTCGACCGACAATAGCACTTCGCGTATTTCCAACAGCATTTACAATGAGTACTTCGTCACCCGCGTGTAATTCTGAAAGATATTGCGTTTTTCCACTTGGAAGTGAAACATAGGCATGAACCGGTCCTGCATTAACCCTAAAGGGTCGTGGATCGCAAAACTCAGCTTGGATTGTCTCACCATGAACAAGAAATAGGAAATTTGATTGGGAGCCTACAAGTAATCCTTCCCCTATATCCAAAATAGAACATGTATCAACGCATACTCTGTCACCCATGCCAACTTCTTTTATCTCTACAATTTTTGCGACAGACAAATCAAGTTTTCCCTTTGTACTTTCTAGGGTTTTTGCAAGATCTAAGATTTCTTCTATGCTTTTAGGTGCAATTAAAACACCGTCAACGCCAATTTCTAAAGTTTCAAACATCAATTTTGCATTTTCTGCATTATTTACAACACTGAATAGTTCTGTCTCCATCTTGTGCATGTACGATATCAGGTTTTCGATTGGAATAACCTTCCAGTTTGGAGTATTAACAAAAACAACTGCAGCGCCTTTTTCTGACGCTGCAAGTATTTTTTGCTCATCTTCTTTTGATGTTACATTGAGAATGATACCAAACCTTTTGTTTTCATTAATGAGTTTGTCCATTTTTTCTGAGTTCCAGCCTTCTATTACTTCCATGTCTGATGTTAGTACCTCTGAAGAGAATGTAGAAACATTTCCTAATCGCTTTAACCCTTCAATAATGGCTGAATCGTTGGAAAAAAAGGTATTGAGTCCTTTTTCGAGTGCGGTAGTAGCTAATTCTTTTGTTTCTTCAAAATTTCCCTCTAAATGAAGGATAATCTGCTTATCCGTCAAATTTTCACGACCTCCAGTGTTTCATCTGTCGTCCATCCTTCATACACAATCTTTGCAATTGCTTTAACGATCCCTGTGGGATTATTGTGTTGAAACACGTTTCTACCAAAAGTAAGACCAATGCAACCTGATTTCATTGCTCCCTCTACCATTTCAAGCACGGCTCTGTCATCATCAGCCTTCGCTCCTCCAGCAATAACTATTGGCACAGGGCATCCACGAATGATATCTTTGAATGTTTCTGGTGAACCAGTGTAATTACACTTCACAATATCTGCGCCCAATTCTGCGCCAATTCGTGCAACCATAGCCACATTTGTTGGATCTAATGGATCTTTCACGTTTTCTCCGCGAGCGTACATCATAGCAATCAACGGAACTTGCCATTGATCACATTGGTCTGCAAATTCCCCAAGTTTCAACAACATCTCTGGCTCGGTTTTACATCCAATATTTATGTGCAAACTGACTGCATCAGCACCAAGCCTGATGGCTTCTTCGACCGATCCTGTCCTGACCTTTTTATTTGAATCAGGTCCTAAGCCTGTACTTGCCGAGAAATGTGCTATGATTCCACAGCTTGGTACGGCTTTTAAAGATCGTATAATTCCTTTATGCAGTAAAACGGCACTCGCTTGTCCTTCAACTACTTTGGAAACAGTATCATCCATATTAACAAGACCTTTCACGGGACCCATTGATACCCCGTGATCCATTGGTAT